>Ga0208356_1000079_pt1 | contig 32709 bp, 32 predicted proteins | sample NGESurshal072012_4_FD_184467 | JGI IMG/M metagenome (GOLD analysis project Ga0208356, IMG submission 184467) | Arctic peat soil microbial communities from Barrow, Alaska - NGEE Surface sample 53-1 shallow-072012 (SPAdes) | ecosystem: Environmental > Terrestrial > Soil > Wetlands > Peat ... | reverse complement strand
TCGTCCGTCTGCGACGTGCCGGAATCCGACGCCGCCGCGAGAGCCGGCGTGCCGCCGGTCGGCGCCGTGGTGTCGAGGGTGATAGCCAGTGCCGCGGTGGTCGAGCTGTTGCCAAACCCGTCGCTGAACAGCGCCGAAATCGACTTGGCGCCATCGGCGCCGAGGTCGCCGGTCGTTACAGTCAGGCTGACGCTGCCCGCCGCCACGTCCGCCGCCGTGATGGCGTGGGGCACCGGATGCGCCAAGGCCGCACCGCCCAGCAATAATTGAACGGTGTCGCCGGCTACAACGGTTGAATTTAGCGCGACGGTAAAACTCGGCGCCGTCACGTCGGTGATGTCGTCCGTCTGCGACGTCCCGGAGTCCGATGTCGCCGCGAGAACCGGGGTGCCGCCGCTCGGCGCGGTCGTGCTCAGCGTATAGGTCACCGCGCCTGAGGTCCCGGTATTGCCGGCGGCATCGCTGACCTGCGCGGTCAGCACGTTGCTTCCGCTGTTCAGCGTGACGGGGATGCTCCAGTTGCCGGTGGGCTGCACCACTGCGCTGCCAAGCACCGTGGTGCCGTCGAGGATGGTGACGGTCGCGGCGGCATCGGCGACGTCCACCGTGCCGCTGATGGTCTGCGCCGCCTGGTTGGTCGCCCCGCCGCTGCTGCCGATCGCGACCACCGGTGCCGTGGTGTCGAGCGTGAAACTGAGCGAGGCGGTGCCGGTGTTGCCAAAGGCATCGGTCTGGCTCGCCACGATGGTGTGGGTGCCATCGGAAAGCCCGCTCGGGGTGAACGACCAGACTCCTTGCGCATTGGCGGTTACGGTGGTGGCAATGGCGCTGCCGTCGATGGTGAAGTGCACCACGGTGTTGGCAAGCCCGCTGCCGCTCAGCGCGTCATTCGAGGTGATATGGCCGCTCGCCGACGAGCCAGTCTCGATCGTCAGAGCTTCCGTCACCGTCGGCGCCGTCGTGCTCAGGGTAAAGACTACCGCGCTCGAGGTGAGGATGTTGCCGGCGGCGTCGCTGACCTGCGCGATCAGCGGATTGCTGCCGTTGTTCAGCGTGACCGGGACGCTAAAGCTGCCGTTGGGCTGCACCACGGCGCTGCCAAGCGCGGTGGGGCCGTCGAGGATGGTGACGGTCGCACCGGCATCCGCCGCATCGACCGTGCCGGTGATGGTATGGTTCGCCTGGTTGGTCGGACCACCACTGCTTGTGATCGCGACCACCACTGGCGCTGCGGTGTTTGCCAAAATAAGCAGAGGCGCGCTCGTATTCGGTGTCTGCACCGGCGGGGCCGCGGTCGAACTCGAATTGCTCGCGTTGTTCACAACCGTCGTGATATCGGGACTGGAAAGCGCCGCGATCTGAGTTTTGGCGGTGCTGGGATCTGGAAACACGGAGGTGGAAGGCGCTACCGTGGGCAGAACCGAACTTCCAGCAAACTTCGTGGTCGATTGTGGCGTGACGTCGCCGCGCTTGCCGTCTGAAGGGGGCGGCGTGTTCGGCGCAATGGCCTTGAAGGTGTCGTAGGTGCTGATCACCTGCTGGAACGTGCTGAATTCCTGCGTCACATCCGCAGGCGATTTGGCGACTTGCTCAACTCTCACATCAAACCCGGCAACCGGGGTCACTGACAGTGAAGGCCCATCGCTCGTAACCGTTCCAATCAGATCGCCGGCGGTGCATGTGGCGCCGGGCACGCCCGTTGGAATAACGCATCTGAAGACCTGAACGGCGTGAACCTGGCCGTCTTGCTGGTCGACGACTGATATGCCTACCTTTCCGTCGGCGGAAGAAATATCGAGAATGACCGCGGTACCACGGATACCGACAACGGTAACTGGCGTCCCGACCTTCATGTCGCCGGTCTTCGCAACCTGGCCCGCCACAAAGCTCGCGGCGCCCTCCAGCAGGGAGAACAGCGAGGTGTTCGATGTGCTGGAGGCGTCATATGTGAGGTCGTTCAGCATCAGCCGCGCGTTGGCGGTCAGGTTGAACGTCGTTCCGTCGATCATCACCAGACCGATCGTGGAGCCGCTGCCCGTCTGCACCACATCGTTCTGGTAAACCGCGTCTCCGTTGTTGAGTTCGACCGTAACGCCGTTGCGAACGATGCTGGCGCTGCCGGCCAGTTTCGCAACATGACCGACGACCTTGCCAGCGGAGCCGGTCCCTGCAGCCTGCGCATAGTCAACATGCCCGGTCAGTGCGTCGATGATCTTTGGATCAACCGTGGCGCCTTCGGACGAAACCAGGGCCGGCCGCTGCTGACCGCGAAAGTAATCGTGGACGATCGTCCGATGGTCATGATCGGAGATGATCAGATCATTGCCTGATCTCTCGTAGTCGCCGGAGAACAGCAGATGCGCGTCCGGCACAATGACCTTATCGCGGCCGCCGTCGGCGGAAACGTCCTCGCCGGCATGAAAGTTGAAATTCGCGCCGGAAACCCCTTGATGGAAATTTCCCGGGAAATTCATCGGCGCAGCCCGAAGGATGCGATCACGCCGGTGGGCGATTTCGCGGTGACGTCATGCGGAGGCGGATGGCTGAGCGAAGCCGTGGGCGGCAAAACACGCGTGGTGGATGGACCACTTGCGCGGCTGCAATCTTGGATGCGCAGCACCCAAACCAGGAACATTAGCCCTGCCCAAAAAATAAAATAACTAATAAATTGCAAACAAAAGGAAATCACGGCCGAAAAAACTTGTAAAGCCGTTTTGTTTCAACTGAACAGACACCTTACGCCAAATCCGCGGAGATCGTTAAGACAGTTGCCCCCGCCCGCTGCAACCGCAAAGGTCGCGGAGCCTCCCGTTCATATTAACCGGTTGGGGCAACGCTGCGTCTAAAATATACAGTTATTTCAATTGCATACGACTAGTTGTTGCACTTGATTTCCCCTTGACGGGGATTCTGGTCCCTCGCCGGTTTGCGGCTCGAGAATAACCCGACACTAAGCCGCAGCACGGACATCAAGCTTAATCGGCAAATTCGTTGCTGCGCTCTGAACGCTTCGATTGCCTTCTATCCCGCACATATAGAATATTTTCCCGGCACAACTACTGATGTTTCTGTCGTGCAACAGAAGAAACATCTCGAAACACTGGACGGATTGCGTGGCTTTGCCGCGTTCGCCGTTCTCGTCTATCACGCCTTGCTTACTACCTCATTCCAAAGGGATTCCTGGCCGTCGACTTCTTCATCGCGCCGAAAACGAAGGCGCCTACCAAACATGGTTCTATCTCGGGCTGGCAATCCTGCCGCTCGCCGTCATCTCCACCGTGGTGGTATGGTAGCCGCGGTGATTTCGGGAACGGCCATCCGGCAATAGCTCACCAGTCGAGCTGCATGGCTCGCCACGGATAGCTGTCAACTTCCGGCAGGAGCGCCGTCAGATAGCGCTCCGCTGTTGGCGATGTCCCGAACACAAGCGGCGGAGCCTGCGAATACTCGTTCACAACAACCACATCGCGGTCCATCTCCGCGAGCGAAATCCTGGCCCGGATCGCATTCGCAACGCGCTGTGCGAGCCAGCGCGAACAGGCGCAGCCCGCCGGCAGCTTCACCACCACGATGTCGCTTCCCGACGGTCGCGGAATGTCCGTTACCAATACCTGCCTCATCATGGCGCTGCTTTCTGACGGTGGTACCGGCAATCGAAGGCGGCAGGATCCGTGGCGCAGGCTGCTGGCGCCGAATGCCGCGAGCGTTCTAGCCGGGGGGGCTTACACGTAACTGACGATACAGCTGGATTCGGATCCCCTCGGCTCGCAATCGTGTGGCCACATTCGACTGACCTGTAGCCTCGCGGGCGATGCTTACAGCAACCTTACAGCGCAATATTTTCTCCGTGTGCATTGACTAAATGCCTGACCTGGCGCTGAAAACACCCATCGATCGGTGATCCCCATGAGATTCCTTCTCGTCGAAGACAATGTAGAACTGGCGCGGCTGTTGACCGCCGGTCTTGTGGCACAGGGATTGGCCGCAGACGTCGTGGAAACGGCGGCCGACGCTCGCCTGGCACTCGGCAGCATCCGGTATTCCGCGATGATCCTCGATCTGGGACTGCCCGATGAAGACGGCATGAACGTGCTGAAGGAACTGCGCCGGGACCGCGACCCGCTCCCGGTCCTGGTCCTCACGGCACGCGGCAGCGTCGACGATCGGGTCCAGGGTCTGCGCGCGGGCGCGGACGATTATCTCGTCAAGCCCTTTGCGCTCGAGGAACTGGTTGCGCGGCTGCAGGCGCTGATGCGTCGGCCCGGCGAGTTGCTCGGCCGTTCGCTCTCAATTGCCAATCTTGTCTTCGACACCGAAAGCCGCCAGATTTTCGTCGACGGCCGGCCTGAATTATTCTCCGCGCGCGAATCTGCGGTGCTCGAGCTGCTGATGCGCCGGCAGGGTCGCGTCGTGACCAAGAGGGCCGTCGAAGACCAGATATTCGGAATGTCGAGCGACGTGGCCTCCAATGCCGTCGAAGTTTATGTTTCGCGTCTGCGCAAACATCTCACGGAGTGCCATGCGCTGCTGCAGATTCACACGATCCGCGGCGTCGGCTACATGATTGCTGAGGACACCGGCAGTGCGCAGATTTAACTCGACCGCCTCGCGGATCGTTTTCCTGCACATCATTGCCGTGGCGCTGACCGCGGTGTTCATGCCGCTGGTACTGTTCTGGCTGCTCAGCCAGGAAACACGAAGCCTGCATCAGCGGGCCATGGAGGAGCAGGCAAGCACGGTTGCACGGCTGCTCTCGGTCTCGCCTGACGGGCAACTGGTGCTCGATCTCTCTCCCGCGCTGAAGGCCCAGTTTTCACAAGCCTATGGCCGATATTTTTATGCGGTGCTCGATCCCGCCGGAAAACTGCTGTTTTCCTCGGGGCGGGAGGCGACGCCGTTGTTTCCGCCCGGAGCCCCCTCCTCGGCGGTTGAAATTCACGAGGTGCAACGCGGCGACAAGATCATTTCAGGGGTCACCGCTCCCGAAACGGTTGACCGCCGCCAGGTCTTCGTTCAGGTCGGCGAGGATCTTTCGCACCGCGATGTGCTGACCGATGACATCGTCGCCAATTTCTTCCTGCGCGTGGGCTGGATCACGCTTCCGATCCTTCTGCTGCTGCTGACCGCCGACATCATCATCTTCCGCCGCGCCGTCCGGCCGCTGATCCAGGCCTCGCAGGACGCCCAGAACATCGGACCGATGCGTACCGATATTCGTATTCCGACCGGCGATATCCCGAGCGAAATTCGTCCACTGGTCGAGGCCGTCAACCAGGCGCTTGACCGGCTCGAGCGCGGCTTCCGGGTACAGCAGGAATTTACCGCCGACGCGGCGCATGAGCTGCGTACTCCGCTTGCCATCCTACGGGCGCGTCTTGAAACGCTGGCGGATACCACGCTGCTTCATGAACTGCACGATGACATCGATTCCATGAGCCGGATCATCAATCAGCTGCTGGAGGTCGCCGAGCTTGATGTTGCGGTCGTTGCCCAGTCCGAGCAGACCGATCTGACTTCGGTTGGCAGCGATGTCGTTCAGGCCATGGCGCCGCTGGCGCTCCGGCAAAACAGAAGCGTGGCCCTGACGGGCGCGGCGGAGCCGGTCTGGGTGAAAGGCAATGCCGAAATGATTCGGCGCGCCGTTCGCAACCTCGTGGAGAATGCTCTTCATCATACCCCGCCGGGCACGACGGTTGAAGTCAATGTCGATGGCAACGGCGGCGTCCGGGTCAGCGACGAAGGGCCAGGCGTTCCGCTCTCGGAGCGCGAGCTGATATTCCGCCGGTTTTGGCGAAGGGACCGCCGCCGTACCGGCGGCGCCGGGCTTGGCCTGGCCATTGTGCGCCGGATCGTCGATGCCCACGGCGGATCGATCGCGGTCACCGATGGGGAAGCAGGGGGAGCGACCTTTAGCATACGGCTGAGGCTGGCCCGCGTCACTGATCGCCGCACCACTCGATCGCCTCCGGAGGCTATGGCGTCAGATCATGCAGCGTCCGATCGGTTCCGTGCGCGCCGTTGACGGCACGCGTGGCGGTGGCTCTTGATCCCGGCCGATGTCTAGCTGGGGGCGCCGTCATCGAGACTCACGATTACTGCGGCGTTGGCGATGATGATGGCATCGCCACCACTCTCGGCGGGAACTTCGAGTCCGCCCTTGACTGCGGTGACGGTCACCGTTCCATAGGGAAGCTCGGTCGCGACCGCGGCGGTATCGACCGCGCCGGGGTCCGGCACGCCGATAGTGACATCGACAAACATGTCCTTTGCCGTCTTGCCCAGCATCCGAAAGAACCCGATGCTGGAGTGGCGGATCGCGTCGGAAACCGCGCGCCTGGCGGCCTTGGTGGCATCGCGTCCGTGAACGTCAACGCCCATGCCCATTTCGGTAATACAGCGCACCCGTGCCATCCGTTTCCTGCCCCCGTTTGAGATTTCAATCGTCGCGCGCAATATTCCCGTATTTCAAGCCTTCGCAGGGTCGATAAAAGCATTTACTATAAGACAATTAGATGGCCCGCCGAAGGAGGCCGATTTGTCCTGTTGCCGGTCCCTTCAACCTGGGTTTGAATAGCGCAGCCGGCTTTGGCGACGGATGGTTCGATGAGAGTGGCGCCATGCTAAGAACCGTTTGGCTCGGATTGAGCTGCCTGATCTGCATCAGCGCGCTCTTTGCACTCAAGATCAGCCTGGGCGCTCCCGTCAAGCAGCAAGCGGCAATTTCCGGAGTCGCCACCGTCGGCACCAGCCCCGATCGGGAGCCTTTGGCCAAAGCCGACAGGCTGGACGCGGGTTACAGCGATCTGCCGCAGAAGATCGCCGTGGACACGATCAAGGTCGAGCCGGCTCCAAAGCCAGAACAGAAGCCGGTCAAAAAAGTTACGCGAATCATCAGCCGCCACTGGCATGAAGGCGACGCCACAACAACCACGCGCTCGGCGCGTCATGCTGCAGGGCGCACGAAGCACCATTCGTAGGGATCTTGCGTATCGTTCGCTAACCCACTTCGGCGGTAACGAACAAGGCCGCGGCCCGCTGAACGCAATGGAATCGACGTGCAAATTTACTCTTCGAACGCCGCACGATAGACTGTTCTCGAACAGATCAGCCTGGAGCAGCGCGTGCCATTCGCGATTCCCCAACCGGTCGTCACGCAGCTCACCCGCGCCGCTGTTTTTCTCGTGGTGACAGTGAACTCCGGAAGGGAAAATGAAGCCGCCGTGCGAACATTGTGTGGCGACCTGGCCGCTCTTCTGCGCAGTCGGCTTCCACCTGCAGGAGACCTTCACTTTCCGGCTGCTGACAACTGAGGCTGCCGTGGTGCTCGCGCCTGGGGAGACGTAGACGTCGGGCGCATCCATCCGGGGTTCGCGAAGGGGCCGCCGGCTGCCAAGGTCGTCACGCCTGGTAGCCGCCTCCCCGCCTGTTGGTGATCAGCCTCAGCCATGGCGCCGAATGGAAGGCGCTCATCAGCAAATACATCGGGAGCATTCCGGTCAACGGCGATGCATCGTGCACAGCCGAGCACAGCATGCCCGGCATGCCGCCATCCTGGAACCCCGTAAGAAGCGCCATGATTGCAAAGGTCGGCGCGGCCGCCAAGGATAGCAGACGGTCCGCGCTTGCTTTAGGCCATTCTCGACGCGGCCCGACTTCAGGGTGGACCAAGTGGGTCGTGTTGGAGATCATTTCGCCGCATCTCTCATGGTCCCGTTGCTCGCGGCACGCCGTCAGCAATTCCTCGTGCGAGATGGTCTGGCACCGCATAGTCAACCTGCCTGTCAAGGTGTCCGCAGCTGTGCTGCGGGAATGCTATCGACACGCCAGCGCCCGAGCGACGCCACGCCTCACCGGACTAGCCGTCGCGTTTCCGAAAGGCGGCCTCTCCGGCGTCCGACACCTCGACCCATTTCGGGTCGGGCGCGGCGTCAGGGATGTAAGTGTCGTGCCAGTTCCACCACTTGTACGGTCGGCTCTGGGGGTAGCCCACCGGCGAGTCCTCCCAGATCTCCTGACGCCCGAGCGCCGTCATGTCGAGGTAGCTCCAGGTGGTGCCCATCGCCTCGTCGCCGCGGCTGTTGATGAAGTAGGTGCGGAACACGCGCTCGCCTTCGCGGATGAACGCGTTGTGGCCGTGCCATTGATCCACCCCGAAGTCGGCGTCGAAGCTGTCGGTGATGGTGTACCAGGGGATTTCCCAGCCCATCCGCACCTTCAGGCGCGCGATGTCGGCCTGCGGTGCCCGCGAGGCATACACGAGGGTCGTGTCGCGCGCGTTCAGGTGGGCGAGCTGGGCGACCTGGTCGGCCCCCAGGGAACAACCAATGCAGGCATGCTCCGGCCAGCCGTGCACGCCGGGCTCGAAGAAGGCGCGGTAGACGATCAGCTGACGGCGGCCCTCGAACAAGTCGAGCAGGCTCGCTTTGCCCTGGGGGCCGTCGAATCCATATGCCTTTTCCACGGCAACCCACGGCATCCGCCGTCGCTCGGCGGCCAGCGCGTCATGGGCGCGGGTCAGGGCCTTTTCCTTGATGAGAAGCTGCTCGCGCGCGGCCTCCCACTTTTGCGCCGACACAATCGGTGGCGTGTTCATGGCGTGATGTCCTTCCTTCCCGCTCTTTTCAGGTGATGTAATCGTGGTCATCGCAACCTCCGAGCTAGAGCGATCGCTGGTGTATTCGGGCTGGAACGCGATACCGTTCGCTGCCGATCGCTCGCTGTTGATGATGCGATACTTTGCCGCCGGACATCGAACAGTGGGAGTGACAAATGTGGCGGGATTTCCGATGGATTCGCTGATCACGGCTGCGGCGCAGGCTCTCGCCGCGGGTGACCTCCTCGGCGTCTTGAAGCGGGTTGGCCGGCGTGATGGCGCGCCTGCCCTCGCGTTGCACGGCTGGCTTTGCCGATCAGCCGCCTGTACGGTGCATGACGATGCCCACGATTGCACCGATGAACAGCAACAGGCACACCGTCGATTGGATGAAGAACCCGGGCAAGCGCTTCTCCACGGCGTTGCTGTAGCCGACAAAGTACAAAACACGCCCGCCGATCCAGACAAGTCCGAGCGCTGCTGCAGCGATGTCGTTGAGGTAAATTGCGCAAAGCCACAGCGGCACCAGAAAAGTCGGCATCCATTCGAGCGTATTCATGTGCACGCGAAAGATGCGTTCGAAGTCGGAATTGCCCGTCGTTGCCGGATGCTTCACATTGAATTTGCCCCGCGCCACCGCAACGCGCGTTGCAAGGAAGAAATAGAACGCTATGGCGATCAATGTGACGATTGCGGTGTAATACGGCATGACGATACCCAATGCTCACGAGCCCAGAGCTCCATGCGGCAAACCGGCGGCCAATACAACCTTTATGTCCACCATCGGGCACTAGCAGGTGCGTTTCCGCCAACATGCTGACACGTTTCCTCGTTTGTATTTTCACGGCAGGGGATTTCGCAAACTCATGGAGTCCCTTTCGATGTGGAAAGCCGCGTTTTCCGTAGCGTTGTTGTTGCTTTTTTCCGCTCAAGCCGAAGCCCGTCCCCACCATCACCACCGCTTTCAAAATTTTCGTTCTTCCATGGCGTTGTTCGTTGGCGATGTTAAAGGCGACGAAAGAATCGTTAGCAGTCGCCCCTCAGGATGCCCCCATGCGTTCTGTGGATGCGAGGCCTCGCTGTTCCGCTTTGGCCGGATTATTCCTCAATTAAATCTCGCGTCCAATTGGCGCCGTTTTCCGAGATCGGCGCCGGCGACGGGTATGGCGGCTGTTCGACCGGGCCATGTCATGATTTTGCAGCAGCATGTCGCCGGCGACATCTGGCATGTGCATGACGGCAATGCCGGCGGTCACGTGACCCGAGAACACCCCCGCTCAATTGCCGGTTACACTATTGTTGATCCAAGTTCAGGGTTCCCCTTGATGTGAATCCACTCGCGGTGAGACCGGTCGGTGCATGCTGTGAATCCAGAGCAAAAGTAGACATCCGGCGACGACCGGATTCGACCCCGCAGGGAAGGCGCACGTTGCAAAGAAAAAGCCGTCCGGGCGGTCACCGGACGGCTGATTTCCGCAACTGCCGGCTCCTGGCCGGTTCCATCGCTGTGATTTCGGCGAGGCCGACGGGATGCGATCCTCTCAGCCTCTGATCGTGCGGTACGCTGGAGTTGCCTCCATCCGCCCGACTTTCCTCATCCTAATCGTTAGAAATTTGTCGACAATGGCAAGACAAAATTAACGTTAACCAATCCTTAACCATTGAGCCCCAGTCTGCACGCGGGCTGAGGCGCCTTTCGCGCGTACGGAAAAGCCGTGATTTGCGATTTTTTGCGATTTGCAAAGATGGAGCCAGCCGCATGTCGTTGGAGCAAATACGTCCGGAACCAACCTTACTATCGGAATTGGCCCTGACCTTGGTCAGTACCTTCGCCGTCAGCTTGCCAATGGCGGTCGCGATCATCTGGATTTGCTCCTGATGAGGGCGATCGGCCTAACTAAGTCGGCCTGCGGCCCCTTCGGGGGTCGGAGGCCACCTTCAGTCACTCGTCATCGTTTGCCGGCCCCCCTTTGCTTTCTCAGCGTCTAAACCGCGATTGTCGCGAGAGCGCGTTCTGGGTCAAAAGACGACGCGGAACGATTACCCGTTCGCCGCGGAGATCCGGTCCGGTTTGCTCCCGCGAAGGCGCGCTCCACGCAGCCGCCCTGCAAACAGCAGGCGCAAACGAGCGCACCGATTGCGAAGGCCTTACGCGAGGGCCTGATCATGCCTCTCAGTTCCCCTCTGAGCGGTGGCTGCCAACTCCTTCAGCAATTCAGCGCGGAAATCGTGATAGTCGACTTCTAGAGCGTGGCGTGGAGCGCTATCGAAGCGCCAGTGTGGCGAACTGATCTGATCGAAGATACGCGCGTCGATATCCATTGGCCGCTGCAACTGTCCCGTGATTTGCAAGGCGGCTATCCGCGCCTGGTAGTCGGCAAGGCGCCAAATGCAGCCGATAGGCTGGAATAGCCCCACGAAAAACAGACTGGCTATACGTCGATGCATCATTCGCAGCAGAAGCGGCGGCGGTTCACCCGGTTTCCAATCAACAACACTCGCATTGAGAAACGGAAACCCGTCACGGTAGCCGGTCGCCCAGATGATGGCGTCGAAAGATTCTGAACGACCGTCATGAAATCGAACCTCGGCTCCGTCAAGCCGTTCAATGCCGGTCCGTGCGAATACTCTTCCGTCGCGCAGCGCGCTGAGAATATCGGAGCTCAAAGTCGGGTGCATTTCGAACAGACGGCCGGCGGGCGCTTGCAAGCCGTATTTCTCTGGCGGCCCCACACTAAACCTCACCCAAGCGTCGGCCAGACGGCGGGTCCATGACTTCGGCAGGCCCAGCTGACGAATCCGCTGGTACAATACGTCACTGGGACGGCCCAACATCACCTTCGGAACGAAATGATATCCGCGCCGCATGCTGAGGCAGGTGTGCGACGCCACCCGGCCTACGTCGACTGCTATGTCGCATGCGGAATTACCGCCGCCGACGACCAGGACACGCTGGCCCTGAAAAGGCGCCGCGCGCTTGAAATCGCGAGCGTGCAGGGTTTGCCCGGAGAAATGGCCTGCGACGTTCGGTTCGAAAGGATCGCGATGATGCCCCGAACAAACGATCAGATCGTCAAAAGCTTCCTCGCGGGTTCCCGTCGGGTCCGAGACAACGACCGACCATTTCCCATTTTCGAGCAAGTTTGCCGCGTCAACGCGACTTTCGAGGCAAATGAACCGCATCAAATCGAATCGAGCCGCGTAATCCTCAAAATAAGCTCGAACGAGTCGATGCGACGGGTAGTCGGGATAATCCGAGGGCATCGGATAATCCTCAAATTCGGACAGCCGCTTCGAGGAAATGAGATGCGTCGCGTCATATACGCAGCCGCGTCCGGACCGTTCGTCAAATACCCAGTTGCCGCCGATCGCGATACCGTCATCGTAACAGACGATCTCTTTCAGGCCAGCGGCGAGCAGATTCTTGACCGTCGTCAAACCGCAAGGACCGGCGCCAATGACGCAAACGCGGCGATCCTGTCGACGGCCAAGTTGCCTCTCAGCTAAAGATACCATGCGACGATACGTGCAATATGTCAGGCGTAGTTACGATAGCGGTCGTCAAACTGGTCTACCATCATCCGCTCCTCACGATCGAGCCTCCCAAAGATAAGGTGCCCCCGGAGGCGATCTGGCTTCTTATTTGCACCGACTGGTTGCCGCCGCCGCAACAAACTTCAACACCTGCTGATGGACGTGCTCCGAATTTGCTATTGAGACATGGCCAAGTCCAGCGTTGTTCTTCAGATCGATATTCTGCAGAGAGCCGTGAAAGTCCGGGCCACGTTGGACTGTCTTACCGACCCCGTCAGAAATATAGAAATTTTCCAGTCTCTTGACATTCCCAGGAGCGGCGGTCAGCGTAATTGGGTCCACCGTAACGACAAGCCCGACCGCTACGCCTGCCTGAGCTAATTGTTCCGCCATATCGACGCCCGCAGTAGCTCCTAGTGAATGGCCAACAATGGCGATGGAACTTATCAACCCCGCTTTGCAATCGCGAATCGCTTCATTGGCATACAGGCCTGAAAGTGTATGGTTCGCGACGACGGCCTCGATTCCTCGCTGGCGGAGTTCATCGGCTAGCTGATCCATTCCCAGAGAAAAGACGTTCAGAAAGCCCCGCAACAGATACACGCGTTGGTGTGGATGAGCACGGTGCGGCTGTAGAGTTCCTGCGAACAGAATCGCTGGCTGCAAAAGAAGGAAGAATACCGCACATGCGGCGTAGGGTTTCGAGCAGCGCATCCCGGTCCTGCTTTATTTTGAGGAATCGAAGCAAATAAATAAATGCCATCGCTTTCTCAGTCAACGACTTCCGGGACGCCGGAAAAATTCCGTGATCCGGCGGCACCTGGATTTCCGGCCGCTCCGATCAGACCTCGTTCGCAGCGACTTCAGCTTTTCTCGGTTTCCAGCGCCTTTCGCTCGTTGAATATATTCGCCAGTTGCTTCCAATACGTTTCAGGTTGGAGCCGCTGCAGATTGTCCGCAAACTGCGCGTCAAACCCAATCAGGATGCGCGGGTGATTGTGCTCAACGCCCTCGATGATGCGCTGCGCAGCAGCTTTCGGGGTGGTTCGCGCGACGCTATCGAAACGCTCGAGCGCTTCAGCTCGACGCGAACTGTCCGCAAGCGCGACGCCAGAACAGGCGTTACGCGCAATGTTGGTCACCACTCCGCCGGGATGGACCAGCGAAAGCCTGATTGGGCTTCCTGCCGTTTCAAGCTCGTGCCGCAAGCTTTCGGAAAACCCACGCACCGCGAATTTTGCCGCCGCATAGGCAGTCTGACCGGGCGGTGCGATGATGCCGAAGATGCTCGATACATTCACGATGTGGGCCTCGCGCTGCCGCGCCAGATGAGGCAGGAACGCACGCGTGGCATGTACGACGCCCCAGAAATTCACGTTCATCAGGCAGTCCATCTGCTCCTGGTCTATCTCGTGAAATTCTCCTATCAAGGCCACGCCGGCATTGTTGATAAGTATGTTGAGGTTGGGATGACTAAAGACTACCTTTTGCGCAAAGTCCTGGATCTGACCGGGTTTCGAGACATCCACAATATGGGTCGTAACTCTCTGTGGACTGATCCTGGCGATTTCAGCGGCGACCGCCAGCAAGCCTGCTTCGTCGCGATCACCGAGCGCCAGTTCGCAGTTCCGTTCCGCGAGTTCCAACGCTAGCGCGCGACCGATGCCGCTCGCTGCTCCGGTCAAGGCGACGGCCGCTCCACGGACCGATGTCATTTATTACTCCAGAGGAAGAAACCGATATTAGCCGCGGCCGCCACGTGATATAGCCGGCCTGCAGCGGGACGAAACCTTTTGCCGGATGCCAATGAGGCACGCAACAGGTAAATAATCGCGCAGTTTGCTTCTCGGCGGGCTAGAGTTTTGGCGCGTTGCCCTGCGGCATTGGATTCCGCTCGTTCTTTTCCGCAGCAAGAGCATCGCCGTCGATCGTGGCCGCGCTGACAATGCGCTTGAAATCCAACAGTGTGAATCGTGCATTGCCGACCCGCTCCGGCGCAATGCCCGGCGTTAGCTGCACGCTGAGGGTACCGTCGCAGTTGGCATCCCTTGCCACGTCCAGCATCGCGCTCAACGTTTTTTCCTTGGTCTGCGAGCGTTTTACGACCGCCACGCAACTGCCCTGGCCATTGGTGCCGTTGAGCTTGATCGCAGCTTTCGGATCGAGCGGCCGGTCGATCGCGTCGAGTGCCGTGGTTTCCTTGTACTTCACGCCCACGGATACGATCCTGCCAGCGCGATATATGTAATAGAGGTGCTGATCTCCGATGATGGTTGGCGCGCCGTATTTATCCATGACCTGTTTTATCATCTCGGTCTTGGACGGCTGCCGGTCTTGCGCGAACGTCAGGTTTCGGGTGACGAAATAAGCACGGTTTGCGCTCGCGGGCGAGGAGAAGCTTGTCGAAAGCACTTCGCCGGTTTGTTTCGGGCCCGCGGGAAAATCAAAAGTCAAGGCAGCGATATAGCTGACGGCCGTGCTGCCGAATTTCTGCCGCTGGATGTCGGTCTTGGTATCGATGCGCCCCCTAAAAGCCGCTTCAAAGATCGCCCGAGCCGATTCCGCCGTGGAGTCGGTGGAGATACCCAGAATATCCGGGTGCACTTTTGCCGTGAAGGCGGACTCGGAACTCTTGGGCTTGATGTCGTAGGCCAAGGACGCTGCGGAGAAGACTGCCAAACTCATGGTGAGACTGGCGAACAGGGCGCGGCGAAGCATGGGTCACCCGAAAGCGAATGAAGAAACAACGAAAGGCAGAACGATTACGCCAATTTCTGAACCGCGGTGTCAACATCCGAATTCGATTTCTTCCGCGCCAAAATCAAGCCTTGAACCTGTTTCTCGCCAACTCGTGCGAATTTCTCATGCGTCTTTAGTTCAGTGCTCTTGTTGCATGGCTTGTGGTTGAATTGCGTTGCTCGCTGGTACCAGGAGCTCACCAATAACGGATTGTGATTGCATCGAAGCCGTAGGGGAAAAATCATGGCGCGCATAACCCTAATTCTGGCAACAATCGGCGGGTTGATCGGCCTCACCGTTCAACCGGCCTTGTCGGCTAATGTGAAGATCACGCCCCTCGGCAGCCACGACGGGGAGTTCTGCGCTTATGACCGGGCCCTGGTCTTCGAGGACCCCGACGGCACCCGAATTCTCTACGATGCAGGGCGCACGGTCCGCGGGCCCGACGACCCGCGGCTGGGGAAGATCGACGGCGTATTGCTTAGTCACGCCCACGTCGATCATCTGGGTGACGTGCATTCAGCAACGGCAAACGCTGGCGATTGCGGCCATCCGATATTTGACGTCAAGGATACACCGAGTTCGAACACGGAAAAAATCGTGGTCGCCAAGAAGGCGAAATTCCTCGTGGGCGGCGAGATGAACAGCTGGTTTGGGACAAGAATTCCGGCGGCCGGCGGCGATAAGGAGCAAGTGGTCACGCTCCGCTTCGGCGCCATGAGCAAGCTCGGTGGCGTATCCATCTGGAGCGTGCCGGCGGCGCACAGCAACGGTATCAACTCGGCTTTTCTTAGCGGCGATCTGGCCAAGGAGATGCAGGCTAACGGCTTGACCGCCTATATCGGACCACCCGGCGGGTATGTGCTCCGCTTTTCCAACGGACTCACGGTCTATCTCTCAGGCGATACCGGTGTGATAGCGGATCAGGACCTCGTTGTCCGACGTGAATTCCACGCCAAGTTGGCTGTTTTGAATATTGGCGACGTCTTCACGACCGGTGCCACGGAAGCAGCTTATGTGATCAATGAACTCGTCAAGCCAAACGCCGTAATTGCGTCGCACGCCAATGAGGCGGCTACCAAGGGCGGCAAACTACTACCAAACACAAAGACGGCGGCCTTCAAGGCTGCGGTCCATGTGCCGGTGTACCTGCCGTTAAGCGGAAAGACCATGAATATCGACGCCGAAGGCAGGTGCACCGGAGGCTGTTGAGCTGTCATGCCCCGTCGCTCGCGCCCTGCCCCGCCGGGCGCGAGCGCGAAAGCAGGCGGTTACGTGCACCCATCGGCAAGCACCAGTTTGCTCGTCGTCGTATCGTGGCGCAGCTTGAACAGGTCTTGAATTTCAGGATCACCCAGAAATGCTTCTGCCTTTTCGCGCTCCGGGAATTCGATGATGACCATGCGTTCGGGTTTCCAATCACCCTCAATTGTCGTTGGCTGAACCCCTTGAACGATGTATTTTCCTGAATGCTTTGCGATGAATGCAGGGATTTCAGCGATGTATTTTCTGAAACCGCCAAAGTCATTCACCGACAAGTCGAGCACCAGATACGCTTTCATTCCTGACCTCGCGAACCTTCATCGGACCAATTCGCGATCCGGATGGAGGAAGTAGCCTACGCCAGGAGTTAACTCCGCCACAACCAGACTGCGAGCGTCCCTGAACGACCCCGAATCTGGGTATCATTTGGCCCCGTAACAGCGCCAAATTTGAATACGGCACAATCGCGCCCCGCGGCGCGGAGCAATTCGTTGCTCACCGCAAGTTGGACACCATGTTTGGCCGCCACTTCCATCAAGCGGCTCGCCACGTTTACGGTGTCACCGGTCGCTGTGACGTGGTGATAACTTCCACCTCCGAGCCTGGAGGCAATGATCGTTCCAAAATGGGCGCCGACCTTGAATCCAAGTCTTGGCGCGGTCAATTGGGGTAGAGAGGCTAGCCATTGCTCAGCGCTGACACAGAGTCCGATTGAGCATTTTGCCGCCCTAAACGCGTCATCTGGCGCAGCTTCCGGCAGGCCGAACAGGATCATGGCGCCGTCACCCAAGAAGCTCGTAATCATTCCACCGCAGGTCACCGCCTGTTTGTCGACCAAGGCATGGAAGTCTTTCAACAGCTCGCGTATCCTGTCCGGTCCGAGATGCTCACTAAGAGACGTAAACCCGGACAGATCGATAAAGACAATTGCTGCGTTTTGGCGGACGGGTTCAATAAGAAAATCGGGATCCCGGGTCAGCCATTCCTGCAAGCCCGGAGCTTGAAATTGCTCGAGAAGCTCACTTCTCATGGCGAAATACTGCGCCCGCCGCCTGCCCGACCAGAGTTGAACGGCTCCGAACAGAATCGCCGGTGGCGCGGCAGCCGCGACTGGCACAGCCGCACTCAACAAAATCCCCGACGAAAACGCGAAGAAGATCGCCGCCGTCCAGCTCAAAACCACGGCGGCAGCCGCAACAAGGCCCACTGCACTTCGACCCCACGCCAGCAAACCTACGAGAACGCCAGGCAGCACGACGGCAGTGATGCCATCGGCGATGCGCACGGACCGATCGCGCAATACGCCATCGCCGGCCATCAGGTGCGCGATGGCGGTGGAAATAACTTCGACACCCGGCATCACCGGCTCGAAGGGGGTGGGGAAAAAATCCCCGCCTCCGGTGACCGTCGCACCGACGACAACAATTCGATTTCGAATAGCGTCAGGAGCAGTCTCGCCGGCAAGCACCGAGGCAGCGCTAACCGTTCGGATCGTCTCGCGCGGACCGTAGAATGTTATCGGCAGAGCGTGATCGACGTCGGTAGGAATCGATCGTTCATCCAGTATCAAACGGTTCGACTCGATCGTGGGCTCTTTTCCGACGGCCAGGGCGGCAACGCGGAGCGGAAACGACATCTCGATCCTGTCGCCTGTTCGAAAGAGCATCGGGATAGAGCGAGGGGTACCACTTCGATCTGTCGCCACATTGACGATGCCGATTTGCGCATGATCGGCGAACTTCTTCAGTGGCAGCAAGAATTTTTCAGCCCTTGGCAGCCGAGCGAACGGTCCCTCGTCATTCTCTGCAGAGACCGACTGACTGGCGTTCGAGAAGACTGCAGCGGCCGCAATTGCGGTGGGACGCCTCGCGAGCGACTTCGCCAAAGCTTCATCACCGTCGTCGGCTTTCCTGTCGACCAGCAGAAGATCGACCGCGATGACCTTCGGCTCCAACCGCGCGATCGCGTCGACAATCCGGGCAAGATCAACCCGGGCGAGCGGGTAGCCGCCTGCCTGCTTCACGGCAGCATCGTCGATCGCGACAATGGTCAGAAGATCCGGCGGTACTCTTACGCCACGAACAAGCGTTCGAAGGTCGGTCATCGCAGATTCGGCGCGATCGAGAAATTGCAGGTGACCAAGAGAGTGCCCAAAATAGACGCCGAACCCCCAAAGCCCCGCCAAAACGAGGGCAATCAGGGTTTGGAGATGGCGACTGCTCATTCGCTGTTTACTGGCCGAGTCGCGCCATCAACGCAGACACGCGGGCTTGAGGCCAATGCTTCACGGTCAAAGGGCCCGCTGCTTCCACATCGACGCCTTCGCCCGGCCCGAGGAAGACGCTATGACTACCAGTTCGCCGCCCAACGGCGACGCGCCCCTTGACGACAAAAACGGAAGTCTTGTTTTCGACGGCATCGACCGCCCACATCGTGCCGCGCACCGCCGCAATCGCTTGCGGCGTAATAACCTTAAACTCTTTTCCACCTCGTCTCTTCGGAACCTCGAGCAGCAAGGCCTTGCTACTCAACTCGACCGAATCCACACGGCCATTGTTATCGCGATCCAGCAAGGTAAATCGGGCGCCATTTTCGGCGACGATGGTCACCCCGCCTTCGCAACGCAGAGTTTGCACGGTGCTACTCACAATTCCAGGCGAACATCCCATGTCGGCTTGTTGAGCGACGACGATTTCGATTGGGAAGAATACAGATGCGAGCACAACCCATCCCACTCGAACAATCGCTTTCATGACTATTCCTCCCGACTCATTCCTTGATTGCACGCCGTTGGGATCGTTCAGCCTATTCTGCCACGTTGGATTCCCGGAATAACAGAAAAATGACGGTAACGGAGTAAGGCGCTGCCCGGCGCGCGCAGTGAACGGCTGCGCGGCAGCCGCGCTCCTCAACGAGAGGTCCGAGCAGGGATCAATTACGAACGGGATGCATCTTGGGAAGAATTGAGCAAAACGACTTTAGCCGCAATGTTATCCAAGTTTCCGATCACCTTCGGTCCGCAGTCTGATTCGGCGGATGATCACGATTCGCGAGTATATCGCTATGGCATTTTTTAAGCGTGAGCTCAGTCCGGTCGAGCGTTTCGAAAGTGCGCTGATGGAAAAGCGGGCGGCGCGGCAGAAGCTGGCCGCCCGATTGAGCATCGCCGAAACGGAACTTGGAGAAGTGCGTGCCGCAGCCGAACGGCTGGCAGTGGCCGGTGCCCCTGACGCCCAGCTTGTTCGAGCAGAGGCCAACATGCGCGCCGTCGAGGGCCGCACTAAGACGTTGCACGCCACATTGGCGGAATTCGACGACCAGATCGCCTCAGCCGAGCGCGCATTGGTTGACGCAAAAGCGCAGCGCGAGCGCGACGTAGCGGCCGACGAGATTGAGGCGATGGCTGCGGCAATCGAGCAGGCAACGCCGGGATTTGATGCGAATGCCGCCGCGCTGGTTGAGGCTGTCACAAAAAGCGCGGTGTCAATTCCGGAAGCGACCAGGTTCTCGGCAAGCGTGGATGCGGTGCGCCGCGAGATTCTCTCGGCTGCGGACTTGATTTGCTGGGAGCTACGATCCACTGCCGTGCGCACGCGCGCGAGCAACGCGAACATTGCGTTCCGCGCGCCATTCGAGCCAGAGCAATCGCCGGCTCCAGAGATCGAGCGGCAATTGATTTACACGCTCAGTCCCCTGCTTTGGCGCGAAGACACGAAGGTGCGCAGAGTTCCAGCGTTTGCGTTGGTTGAGTTACCAAAGATATTGCTGCCGGTCGCGCTGCGGAACCAGCATGTCGACTATCTGAATGCCCGGCGTGTGCAGACCCTGATGCACGTGCACGGCAGCGGACGGTTCCATAGCGACCCCGATCACGAAGATCCGCAGCTTGTCGATCTCGATGCGCTCGCCGTAGAGGGGAAAAGCGCCCAAGCTGATGTCGCGTAAGCGCGGCGCTACGACGGACAATCGGCCACCGCGAAGGCAGAACGGCTGGCCCCGTCAGCGGGTTATTCGCACACTGTCCGCAGTCGGCTATCGTCGCGCAGCAGATGGCGGCTGAGTTGGATGCTGACGCTTCAGTCAGAAGCTTGCCGCCATCTCGACCAACCGACGGTGCGCGGCCTCAAACTAGGCCGATACACTTATTCGCGAAAGCCGGGCTAAACCCGTACAATTTTAGGAACGGACATGAGCAACGACAATTCGTCCTCGTTACCCGAACTCAACGATCGCATCGCGGTACTTCGGGACAATATCCGACAGTTAGTGGAACAAGCTGCGGCATCTTCGGGCGCGCAGGATGAAGAGCGAACCTCGGAGCGCATTGCTCAGCAGCAGCAGGAACTCGAAAAGCTGGTCAAGCAGCGTGACGCCATGTTGAAAAGATAGCGAGGAATCGCGGACCGCCCGAATGCTGCGATAGTCTTTGATGGATTTCTATTTATCTATTAGTGGCTTAATCGTCGATTGTCGCCGATCGTCGCCGAGACGCCAGAATCACTCCCACTCGATCGTGCCCGGGGGCTTCGACGTCACGTCATAGACCACGCGATTGACGCCCTTGACCTCGTTGATGATGCGGGTTGCGGTGGCGCCGAGGAAGGACATGTCGAAGGCATAGAAGTCGGCGGTCATGCCATCGGTCGAGGTTACCGCACGCAGGCCCACGACATATTCGTAGGTGCGCCCGTCGCCCATCACGCCGACGGTCTTCACCGGCAGCAGCACCGCGAATGCCTGCCAGATCTGGTCATAAAGGCCAGCCTTGCGGATCTGATCGATATAGACGGCATCGGCGTTGCGCAGGATGTCGAGCTTCTCGCGCGTGATCTCGCCGGGACAGCGGATCGCAAGGCCCGGACCCGGGAACGGATGCCGGCCGACAAAGATTTCAGGCAGCCCCAGTTCGCGTCCCAACACGCGCACCTCGTCCTTGAACAGTTCGCGCAGCGGCTCGACCAGCTTCATCTTCATGCGTGCGGGCAAGCCACCGACATTATGGTGCGACTTGATCGTCACCGACGGACCGCCGGTGAACGACACGCTCTCGATCACATCGGGATAGAGCGTACCCTGCGCCAGAAATTCGACACCGCCGATCTTTTTTGCCTCCGCATCGAACACATCGATGAACAGCCGCCCGATGGTCTTGCGTTTGGCTTCCGGGTCGGTGACGCCGGCGAGTTCGCCGAGGAATTGTTTCGACGCATCAACATGAACCAGCGGGATGTTGTAGTGATGCCGGAACAGGTCGACCACCGTCTCGGCTTCGTTGAGCCGCAACAGCCCGTGATCGACGAACACGCACGTGAGCTGGTCGCCGATGGCCTCATGGATCAGGACTGCGGCGACGGCGGAATCGACGCCGCCGGACAATCCGCAAATCACCTTGCCCGAACCCACCCGGGCGCGGATCTTCTCGATCGCTTCCTCGCGGAACGCGCCCATGGTCCAGTCGCCGGTCAGCTTCGCAACCTTGCGGACGAAATTGCGGATCAGCTTGGCGCCGTCGGGCGTATGCACGACTTCCGGGTGAAACATCAGCCCGTAATAGTTGCGCTTCTCGTCCTGGATGACGGCAAACGGCGCATTCGGCGAGACGCCGGCGACGACAAATCCCGGCGGCATCCGGGTAATGCGGTCGCCGTGGCTCATCCAGACCGGGTGCCGCTCGCCGATCGACCAGGTCGAGTCAAATAGCCGGCTCGCGGACTTCACCTCGACATCGGCGCGGCCGAATTCGCGGTGATGGCCGCCTTCGACTTCGCCGCCCAGTTGGGCCGCCATGGTCATCTGGCCATAACAGATGCCGAGCACCGGCACTCCCGAATCGAAAATCGCCTGCGGCGCGCGCGGCGAGCCGGCCTCGTGGACCGATTCAGGGCCGCCGGAAAGAATGACCGCTTTCGGTTTCATCTCCTTGAAAACCACTTCCGCCTTCTGGAACGGCACGATTTCGGAATAGACGCCCTCCTCGCGCACCCGGCGGGCAATCAGTTGCGTCACCTGGCTGCCGAAATCGACGATCAGAATCTTGTCATGTGCCGAGGCCACCGGGGGCATCGACTCACGGGCTGGCTGGGCTGGGGTCATGGGCCAAGGAATTACGCGACCGGGACCGGCCTCGCAATGCCGGAAATCGCCTTGTCCGCGTGAAATTCAGGCTTTCTGCCGCGTCAGCACCGACACAAAAAACCCATCGGTGCCGGTGCGCCGCGGCGTCATCAACCAGCCCTCGGCAGACCTCAGCGCGGCCTCGGCGAAAGCCTCGGCCCTGTCCCACAGCACATTTGCGGTCTGCAACGGCGGCACCACCGCGAATTCAGGGTGGCGGGTGATAAAGTCGAGGATTTGCTCGCCGTTTTCCGGCGCCAGGATCGAGCAGGTGACATAGGCGATCCGCCCACCCGGTTTGACCAGCGCCGCGGCGCGATCGAGCACCTCCCGCTGATCCCTCAGGCGGAGCTCGAGTGCGCCGGGGCGAATCCGCCATTTGGCGTCCGGATTGCGCCGCCAAGTGCCGGTTCCCGTACAGGGCGCGTCGATCAGCACCAGATCGGCGGACGCCCTGATATCGGCAAGCGGGTCGCCGTCGCCCTTCGGCGGACGGACATCGGCGTTGTGGACGCCGGCGCGGGACAACCGCTCATAGATCGGCGCCAGCTGCCGTTTGTCATGGTCGGTCGCGATCAGCCGGCCCTTGCCTTGCATCATCGCCGCCAGCGCCAGCGTCTTGCCGCCGGCGCCGGCGCAGAGGTCGATCACCTGTTCGCCGGGCTTTGCAGCCGACAGCAGGGCCGCGAGTTGCGAGCCCTCGTCCTGCACCTCGATCGCGCCCTTGATGAAGTCTTCCTCGGCATGAATCCCGGGATTGCGCGCGTCTGCCCCGAGTTCGATCCGCAGGCCGATCGGCGACCACGGCGTCGGCTGCGCGCCGAGATGGGCGATCGATCCGAGCACCTTGTCACGCTTCGCTTTCAAGCTGTTGACGCGCAGATCGAGCGGCGCGCGGCTTGCCATGGCGGTGGCCTCGGCGACACGATCGTCGCCAAATACCTGCGTCAGATAGCCATCGAGCCATTCCGGATAATCGCCGGCAACAGGCGCCGGCGCTGCCGCAAGCGACCGCGATGCAAGCGCTGAGCGTTCGCCAGCCGTCAATGGCTGCGGCGCAAACCGGCCGCCGTCGCACAATGCCGCGATGGCGTCGGCGTCCATGCCACGCTCGAGGCGCAGCATGCCGAGCAGGCGCGCCCGCGCGGTATCGTTGTCCATGATCCACGCGCTCGATGCACGCCGGCGCAGCACGTCCCAGATCAGGCCGGAGACCGCGGCGCGATCTCCGGAACCGGCATAGCGATGCACCGTGCCCCACTCCTTCAGCGCCTTCGCCGCCGGGATGCGTTGGGTGTCGATGGTCTCGATCAACTCAATGGCGGCGGATAGCCGGGCAGCAGGAGTCATTCCAAGCTTTCAGTTTCAATAATGGCCGTAAGCATCTAGATCAGCAGCAGAATCTTCAGCGCGAAATAGATCCACATCGCCAGCAGGACCAGCGCGCCGGCGAACCACGCCATCGAGCGCTGTCCGAGATCGTTGGAGCTCACAAAGATTCCGGCATGGGCAAAACGCGCGACCACGAACACCCATGACAACATCACGATCACGAGGTCGGCATGGCGCAGCGGCAAGGCCAGCGCGATCAGGACATAGAACAACAGCGGCAGTTCGAACTGGTTGCGGTAGCAATTGCCGATCTGGGTGGCACGGGTGGGCCAGTTCGGCTGCCCGAGCGCGATATCCCGGATCTTGGTCTCACCGCCGACCAGCGCCCTCCGACGCGCGCCCGCCATCCACAGCAGCAATGCGAAAGTGAGCCCGACGAGAACAAAGACCGGCAGTAACACCATTTGAACCGACATTGGAAATCCCCGGGGTTGAACACAAGCCCCCGGCTATAGCGACCGCGCCTCCCTCTGACAAACCCGAACTCGCCGCGCTGAACCACAATCTACGGGTCAAGGCAACCCGCGTGAATCGAATTCCCGGCCATGCCGCAACGCGCTGCACCTGCGAGGGAGGGATGTGCTAGAAAATCGCGAACGGCGATCCAACGCGCCGGTGGTGAGAACGCATGCGACTACGAAGTTTCCTCGTCCCGGTCCGGTCGCCTTCAGTGCACACGGTCATCCTGGTCCTGACAATGGTCATGGCAGCGTTTCCCAGCTGGGCCGCCAGTGCCGTCATCAAGGATGGCAACACCCTGCAGCTTGGCGATATCACCTACCGGCTCGAAGGCATCGATGCGCCGGAACTGGACCAGATCTGCATCGACGACCATGCCGATCCCTGGGCCTGCGGCGTCGATGCTCGCGACGAATTGGCCAAACTGACCGGAAAGCGTCCTGTTCGCTGCAGCGACGAAGGTCGGGACAAGAACCACAGAAAAAGACACAGCGGCGTCTGCACCGTCGAGGGTGAAACCACGAGCCTGAACCAGTTGCTTGTCCGCCAGGGCTTTGCCCTGAACCTCGAACCCGCCGCCAAGGGCCGGTTCCGGGAAGACGAAGCCGGCGCGAAGAACGATCGCCGCGGATTGTGGAAGGGGTGTTTTGTCAGCCCGGAGGAATTCCGTCACGGCAAGAAAGACGGCATCCTGCTCGGCAGGTCGTGCCGGGCCGACAAGGATCGCGAAATCCGCGAGGTGTTGTTCCCGAACCACCCCGCGATGCCATCCGGCTGCAGCATCAAGGGCAAATTCGCGGTGCGCGCGCGGGTCACGGGCAATATCGGCGTCTATCATTTGCAGGGGTGCCGCAGTTATCCGGCGCTCACCAAGCCGGATCGCTGGTTCTGTTCCGAGGACGAGGCGCAGGCGGCCGGCTTTCGCAGGGCCTATAATTGCCGGGCCGGCGCCCCGAAAAAATGAGAGGCCGCGCCACGGCGGCTTCATCCTGCGCGCAAGAGCGCGTTCCTCAAGGATGAGGTTTTTACTTCTGTAGGACGAGCTCTCCCTCCTCATGGTGAGGAGCCCGCGCAGCGGGCGTCTCGAACCAGAGGCCACCATGCCATTTCGCCGAGGGGTTGCGGCGATGGCCTGATATCGGCGGCCTTCTCTCTTGTGAGCAGCGTTGCTATCGTCACCAATCAGAAGGAAGAAAACTGATGCAAGGACCCGAGGAAGACACCGGGCTGGCCGGCAAAGTCGCGCTGGTGAGCGGCGGCGGTGCGGCGGGCGACGGCATCGGCAACGGCCGGGCAGCGGCGATCCTGCTGGCCCGCGCCGGCACCAACGTGCTGGTCGCCGATCGCGATCTCGGCCTTGCCGAACGCACCGTGGCAATGATTGCGGCGGAAGGCGGCACGGCGGCAGCGCTGGCCTGCGACGTTACGCAGGAGGCCGACTGCAAACGGCTGATCGAAGCCACCGTGGCGCGCTGGGGCCGGCTCGATTTCCTCGACAACAATGTCGGCGTCGGCAGCCGCGGCAGTGTCGTCGAAGAGAAACCGGAGCAATACCGGCGGGTGATGCAGATCAATGTCGAGAGCATGTTCCTGCTCTCGAAATACGCCATTCCGGCCATGATCGGAACCGCCAAAGGCGGCGCGATTGTCAACATCTCCTCGATCTCGGCGCTGCGGCCGCGCGGTCTCACCACCTATACGACCTCCAAAGCCGCCGTGATCGGCCTGACCCAGGCCATGGCGGTCGATCACGGCGGCGACAACATCCGCGTCAACTGCATCTGTCCAGGGCCGATGTATACGCCGATGGTCTATGCGGGCGGCAACGGCATGAGCGAGGCGGCGCGCGTCCAGCGCGCCAACGCCTCGGTGCTGAAGACCGAGGGTACCGGCTGGGACGTCGGCCATGCCGTCAGGTTTCTGCTCAGCAATCACGCCCGCTACATCACCGGCCAAGTGCTGGTGGTCGATGGCGGCGTCACGCTGCGGGGCCCGGAACGCGATTCACGGGATCACTGACCACCCAGGGGAGAACCAACCGATGGCCCGCCTGCCCTATCTCGAGGCCGACCAGCTCGCCCCCGAATACCGCGACATGCTGAAACGCGACACCAATCTGCACAAGCTGCTGGTCAACTCGCCGGAGATGGCGCGCGCCTTCAACGGTGTCGGCGGTTACATCCGCTTCAGGAGCAAGCTCGACCCGCGGCTGCGCGAACTTGCGATTCTCCAGGTCGGCTGGATGGAAAAGTCGGAATATGAATTCACCCATCACGTAAAGATCGGCAGGGAATTCGGCGTCACCGACGGCGATATCCAGGGCATGATGGCGGAAACCGAGGGCAAGCCCTCCGGACTAGAGCCGCTGGCCAAGGCGATCCTGAAAGGCGCGCGCGAGATGGTGCGCGAGCTCGCGATGTCCGACGCGACCTTTGCCGAGATCAAGAAAGAGCTCTCCAACGAGCACATGACCGATCTCGTTCTCACCATCGCATTTTACTGCGCCGTCGTCCGCGTGCTCGCCACCATGAAAATGGACAACGAGCCCTACTACAAAGAGGTACTGCAACAGTACCCGATCCCGGGAGTAACCTGACATGCGCCTGAAAGATCGCATCGCCATCGTGGTCGGCGCCGGCCAAAGTCCCGGCGAGGGCATCGGCAACGGCCGCGCCACCGCACTGACCTTCGCGCGCGAAGGCGCCAAAGTGCTGTGTGTGGATCACGACCTCGCATCGGCGCAGCAGACTGTCGACATGATCGGCGCCAAGGGCGGCACGGCGGTAGCGTTCAAGGCGGACGCCACCCGCAATGCCGAACTCAAGGCCATGGTTGCCGAGGCGCATGGCCGGTGGGGCCGCATCGACATCCTGCACAACAATGTGGGCGTGAGCCTTTCCGGCGGCGATGCCGAGTTGCTCGATCTCACCGAGGAGGCGCTCGACCGCTGCATCGCTATCAACCTCAAGAGCTGCATCTTCGCCGCCAAGCATGTAATCCCGATCATGCGCCAGCAGATCAGCGGCGCCATCATCAACATCTCCTCGATGGCGGTCATCACCACCTACCCCTACGTCGCCTACAAGGCGACCAAGGCGGCGATGGTGTCCTTCACCGAGCAGCTTGCCTATCAGAATGCGGCATATGGCATCCGCGCCAACGTGATCCTGCCCGGCCTGATGAACACGCCGATGGCAGTCGACACCCGCGCCCGCGAATTCAAGAAGAGCCGCGCCGAGGTCGAAGCGGAGCGCGACGCCAAGGTGCCGCTGCGCAACAAGCAGGGCACCGGCTGGGACGTCGCCAACGCCGCGCTGTTCCTGGCGTCCGACGAAGCGAGCTTCATCACCGGCGTGACACTGCCGGTGGACGGCGGTGCGAGCGTGCGACGGGGCTGACAGTGCGTGCGGCCTCGCGCGGGGCCAATGCGGCCTATCTCGCGTTTTTCAGCGGAGCGCCTGCATTCACTAAAATAAAAAAGCCAATGAATTCAGTTATGTACGGTATCGCGCGGTACGTGCGCCGCGGCGCCGTTACACCCCGCAATCGAGAGATTTGGGGAATTTCGATAGGGTTTTACCAACATTTAACCAACCAGCAACGTTCGCATGGAACACTGCCACCACGAGGCGGGCCAACCTACGTTGATCAAGGACGAGGAGCAGCCCGCTGCCGTGCATCTGCCGGCAGCATGCCGCTCGATTTTTGACGACTGCGGGCGGCACGCAGCCGCCTGGCTCATTTTGCAAGGTCCAGGAAACAAGCAGCAATGTCGCCAGCAACAAAGGTCTGGGTAGGATTGAGCGGCGAAATCGAAACTCCGCGGTGCGTCAATTGTCAGGCACCGATGCGGCATTCCTGCTCCGAAAAAGAAGGCTCGAACTTTGCATGCCGCGTTTATGAGTGCGTCAAGTGCCGCAGCACACAGGCCTTTGTGACGCCCGACCATTGAGCACGCCAGTTCACGATTGGGGATACCAGGTGCAGATCGTTGCCTCCCGCGTTTATCCTTTCCTGGATGCGTCTTCGCTCGGTGAACGTCTTGCTCGCGATACGCTGCTACGAACCCATGACGGAGCCTACATACTGCACATGTCGTCCGGCGAGGAGACCGAGAACCGAGACCGCTTGATCTGGCTTGACAGCCGGTCGGCGTTGATGTGGGTCAACGCATCGGCGGAAGAATACGGGATGGAGTGGAAGTAGGCTTGAGCGCCCTGGCGCGCGAGAGGCACGGAGCCTCGCCCGGGCGAATCTCGCGCAGATGCCGCAATCGCGATTACGACCTCTGCAGTGAGATTCGCATCGAACGTCAATTGTTCAGTTCGTCTTGAACTCATCCGTCAGGATCGGCCCAAACAGAACCCAACGCTGGCCGTCGAACTTCATCATCTGGAATTGCTTGTTGATCCGCCAATCATCCGGTTCGGTGGAGACCGTCATTCCCGGCAGCGCGAGGTCAGCGACGAAGCCCTTGATGTTAGTCGCCTGCGTCATGATATTTGCGCGCGTGAGATTGTCGCCGCATTGCTTGAGTATCTGCACAAGCAGCGCCGCGGTCGAGTAGCCGTAAGTCGCGATGCCACTGTTGGCGTCCTCGGCCGGAGCATATTTCGCCATGAAAGCCTTGTAACGCTTCATGCCCTCATCGTTAGCCCATTGCGGGTCCAGCGGGTCCTTGCCGTAATTGACCGAAATTATGCCCTTGGCGTTCTCAACGCCGGCGGGAACCAGCGTTTGGCTGACCGGCGTAGCGTTGATATCGAGAATTTGGACCGGCTTCCAGCCGAGTTCGGCAGCTTTCTTGATCGCCTGCGCGCCGAATTTCGGCGTCGTAATATTGTAGAAAAGGTCAGCACCCGAAGCTTTCAGCGTCACCATCTGCGAGTCGACCGTCGGATCCGACAATTCGTAGGACGCCTCGGCGACGATCATGCTCGAGGCCTTCGCCCCAAGCCCGTCCTTCAGTCCCTTGACGTAATCTTTTCCGAGGTCGTCGTTTTGATAGAGAATGGCGATCTTCGCGTTCGGATAGTTGGCAAGAATGAATCTTGCGTAGATATGCGCTTCCGACTGGTAGTTGGGGTTGTAAGCGATCGTCCATGGGAAATGCTTTGGATCGGTGAAACGCGTCGCGCCAGTCGCAGCCAGAAGCTGCGGCACTTTTTTCTCATTCAGATATTTCTGAACCGCGGCATTCGGTGGCGTGCCGATGATCTGGAAGGTGGTAAGAACCTCGTCGCCTTCGACAAGCTTGCGCACCTGCTCGACGGTCTTTGGCGGACTGTAGCCGTCGTCGTACTGAATGAGATTGATCTTGCGCCCGTTGACTCCACCCTGCTCGTTGATCATGCGGATATAGGCGGCCTGCACCTTGCCGATGCTGCCGTAGGCGGAAGCCGGTCCACTGAGAGGAATGGTCTGACCGACCTTGATCTCCGTGTCGCTCGCACCGGTGTCATATTTCTTCTGTGCGAGTGCGGGCGTTGCGAGTATCGCGCCGAGTGCCAACACGAGAGCAGCCGTCGACCTGAATAGAATCATGCCTTACCTCCCCAAAAAGCGGTCGCGGTACTTCGCCGCACCGTCGTTCCTGAGCTTATACCAGCGCAATTTCCACCTCAATGGCTTCATCCTTCAAGACGCATCGCTTCGCGATGCTCCTCAGGACGAGGTCTTTAGACCCTCATGGTGAGGAGCCGCGCAGTTGCGCGGCGTCTCGAACCATGAGGCCTCGGACGAAGCAACAATGCAGATGATTCGCGCGGGGTCCTCACCCAACTCGCCGCCACATCGAGGGGCGCGCCTTCACGAGGTCCAGCAGCGACCAGTCGCCCTGCTCCAGCGGGTATCCTTTCGGGAACGGCGGCCGCAGCTCCAATCCCAGCGAGCGCACCACGCGGTCGTCGCGATAATAGCTTTGCGGCACCACACGCGCGAGGGTGGCTGCAGCCGCCCCGCCCGACGCGCGGAATTCCGCGGCGACCGCCGCTCGCCGCGCCGCGTCGAGATCGGCAAACCGCATGCCCGCGAGCGCCGCGAGTTGGTCAAGCGCCTGGCTCACCATCTCGGTGTCGCGGCCAAGCGTTGCGACGATGTCGGCCTGAATGAGCGCGTCGTCCGCGCCGGGTACGCCGTATTCGGCGCTCGCCGGGATCATCACGCCGGCAACGATGCGCAAATCGTCGCGCTGGGTGGGTGTCAGGATTGTCTCCGCGGCCGGACGCGCCGGCACCGATGATCAGGACGTCGACAGGCTCGTTCATTGCCGTTCCGGTTCCCGGCTAAGCCCTGTCCGGTCCGACCCGAACCAGCTGCTTGCCGAAATTGGCGCCCTTCAGAAGTCCCATGAACGCGGCCGGTGCGCTGTCGAGGCCCTCGGTGACGAATTCGCGATGCTTGACCTTGCCCTCGCGTACCCATTGCGACATGTCGCGGAGGAAGTCGGCATGACGCGCGGCAAAGTCGCTGACAATGAAGCCGCGGATGATCAGGCGCTTGGTCAATACCGCGCGCATCATCGACGAGGCCCATTTCGGCACGGCCGCTTCGGTGTCGTTGTAATGGGCGATCAACCCGCACACCGGAACCCGCGCGAACGCGTTGAGCAGCGGAAACACCGCCTCGAACACCGCGCCGCCGACGTTCTCGAAATAGACGTCGATGCCTTTCGGGCAGGCTTCCTTTAGCTTCGCGGCAAGTTGCGGATCGCGGTGGTCCAGACAATCGTCGAAGCCGAGCTCGCTCTTGACGTAGTGGCATTTGTCCTTGCCGCCGGCGATGCCCACGGCGCGCGCGCCCTTGATCCTGGCGATCTGCCCGACCGCCGAGCCGACCGCGCCGGAAGCGGCGGCGACAACGACGGTCTCGCCTGGCTGCGGCTTGCCGATGTCGAGAAGCCCGGTATAGGCGGTCATGCCGGGCATGCCGAGCACGCCAACTGCGGCCGAGACCGGCCCGAGTTTCGGATCGATCTTGTTCAATCCCTTGCCATCCGAAATCGCATGGGTTTGCCAGCCGGCGCGCGACAGCACGATGTCGCCTTTGGCAAAACCGGGATTGTTGGAGGCGATCACTTCGGAAACGGTGCCGCCTTCCATCACGCCGCCGATCGGCACCGGCGCCGCATAGGACGGTCCATCGCTCATCCGGCCGCGCATATAGGGATCGAGCGACAGCCAGATCGTACGCAACAGAACCTGGCCCTCCCCGGGCACCGGCTGCGCATATTCCTCGATGCGGAAGTCCGACGCTTTGGGCTCGCCGACCGGACGAGAGACGAGAACGACGCGTTTGGCCTGCGACATGGTTGGTTTCCTCCGATGTTGTTGTGCCTGTCATTGCGAGGAGCGAAGCGACCGAAGCAATTCAGTTCCTTTTTTTGTGAGATGGATTGCTTCGCGGAGCCCGTCATCGGGCGGCGCTGGCGCCGACCCGTTGGCTCGCAATGACGGGTTAGGCCGAGCAGTTCTTCAGGAGCGGCCGGACTATCCCCCGCCCGGATAATTCGGGGCTTCACGGGTGATGGTGACGTCATGGACATGGCTTTCGCGCAGGCCCGCGCCGGTGATGCGGACGAATTCCGCCTTTTCATGGAATTCAGTCAGGTTCTTGGCCCCGACATAACCCATCGCCGCGCGCAGGCCCCCGGCGAGCTGGTGCATGACGTTGCCGACCGGCCCCTTGTAGGGCACCTGACCCTCGATGCCCTCCGGCACCAGTTTCAGCGTGTCCTTGATGTCCTGCTGGAAATACCGGTCGGCGGAGCCGCGCGCCATCGCACCTACCGAACCCATGCCGCGATAGGCCTTGTAGGAACGGCCCTGCCACAGAAACACCTCGCCCGGCGTCTCGTCGGTACCCGCGAGCAGCGAGCCGACCATGGCGATGTCGGCGCCCGCGGCCAGCGCCTTGGCAAGGTCGCCGGAATATTTGATGCCGCCATCGGCGATCACCGGCACGTTGGCCTTTTTCGCCGCCTCGACCGCATCCATGATCGCGGTCAGTTGCGGCACGCCGACGCCTGCGACAATCCGGGTGGTGCAGATCGAGCCGGGACCGATGCCGACCTTGATCGCGTCGGCACCGGCATCGATCAGCGCCTGCGCGCCTTCCTGGGTCGCAATATTGCCGGCGATGACCTGCACCGCATTGGACAGCCGCTTGATGCGGTTGACCGCTTCCAGCACGCGCGATGAATGGCCGTGCGCGGTGTCCACCACGATCACGTCGACGCCGGCGTCGATCAGCCGCTCGGTCCGCTCGTAACCGCCCTCCCCGACCGTGGTCGCCGCGGCGACGCGCAGCCGTCCCTGCGCATCCTTGCAAGCGAGCGGATGCGCGACTGCCTTTTCCATGTCTTTGACGGTGATCAATCCGACGCAGCGATACTGCTCGTCCACCACCACCAGCTTCTCGATCCGATGCTGGTGCAGCATCCGCTTCGCCTCGTCCTGGCCGACGCCTTCGCGCACCGTCACCAGGTTTTCATGCGTCATCAATTCGGAGATCTTCTGGCGCGGATCGGTCGCAAACCGCACGTCGCGGTTGGTCAGGATGCCGACCAGCTTGCCCGGCACGCCCTTGTCGCCGCCGGTGATCACCGGAATGCCGGA
>Ga0208356_1000077_pt1 | contig 33998 bp, 37 predicted proteins | sample NGESurshal072012_4_FD_184467 | JGI IMG/M metagenome (GOLD analysis project Ga0208356, IMG submission 184467) | Arctic peat soil microbial communities from Barrow, Alaska - NGEE Surface sample 53-1 shallow-072012 (SPAdes) | ecosystem: Environmental > Terrestrial > Soil > Wetlands > Peat ... | reverse complement strand
GCCACCACGCCCGGCATGCGACCGACCCCAAGCGCTATGCCGACGAGCAAGCAGAGCAGGTCGAGCAGCGCCGGCTCAAGTTGAGCCGGTGGATGGATGGCTCGTTGCTGATCAGCGGATCCATAGACCCGATCGGGGGCGCCGCAGTGCTGAATGCGCTACAGCCTCTGGCGCGCAAGTCAGGCCCTCACGACGACCGGTGTCTGGAGCAGCGGAATGCGGATGCACTGGTGGAGCTCGCCTCGGGCGGTGGGTCGCAAGCCCAGCTCCAGGTCACGAGCTCGCTCGAGACTCTGCTTGGGCTGGCCGGCGCCCCGGCCGGAGAGATGGAATTCTCACTGCCGATCTCATCCAAGACAGTCGAGCGGCTGGCCTGCGATTGCTCGGTCACTCGCATCCTGCTCGACTCTGACTCCATGGTCATCGACGTGGGGCGGGCCAAGCGGACGATCTCGGGACCGGCACGCAAGGCGCTCAATATCCGCGACCGAGGTTGCACCTGGCCTGGCTGCGAGCGTCCGGCGAGCCGGGCTGCGGGACACCACATCCGGCATTGGATTCACGGCGGCACGAATGAGCCAAACAACCTGACTTTGCTTTGCTATCGGCATCACTGGATGGTGCACGAGGGCAACTGGCAGATCGTTCGTGACGACGACGGGCGGATGTTGACTATCCCGCCGATCGTCACGTTTGGTCCTTGGCCAAGAGGGCCGGATTGACCGTTACCGCGCCACCGTACCTGCGAACCGACCGGCTGCTGCTGCGTCAATGGCGGCCGGCTGACAAAGAGCCGTTCGCGGTCCTCAACGCCGACCCCGTGGTTATGGAACATTTCCCAAGCACGCTCGACTCCGCTCAATCCGACGCCTTCGCTGATCGCATTGCCGCAGGATTCGCTTCGCTCGGATACGGACTGTGGGCTGTTGAGGTGCCTGGTGAGGCCGAGTTCATCGGCTATGTTGGGCTCGCGCTACACACCTTCGAAGCGCACTTCACACCCGCCGTCGAGGTCGGCTGGCGAATCGCGCGTGATTTCTGCGGCCGTGGGTTCGCCAGCGAGGCTGCGCGAGCCGCGGTACACGACGGTTTCGATCGGGTTGGCTTGGAGGAGATCGTTTCGTTCACTACCCCGGCCAACGTGAGGTCGGTGCGAGTGATGGAGAGGATCGGTATGACGCGCGACCCCGCCGACGACTTCGACCATCCGCGCCTGCCGGTAGGCCACCCGCTTCGCCGCCACCTCCTCTACCGGCTTGGTCGTGTGAACTATAAGTAGTGCCGGCGGATTGCTCCCAGGTTGTTGAAGATCCGCACCCCGAAGGCGACGATCGCGGCGATCGACAGGTCGACTCCCAGCTTGTCACCGAAATAGGTGAGGCCCGCGGCCAGCGTCATGTTGGTCACGAGTCCGCTGTAGAACACGCGAGGCTCGAAGGTGCCCGCGATGTACGCCTTGAACGCGCCGAAGATCGAGTCCAGGGCGGCAAGCAGCGCGACGGCCGTGTAGCGGGCGTAGGTGATGGGGATCGTGACGGGCGAAAGCACGCCGAGGAAAACGCCCAGGATGGCGAAGATGACGGCAACGACGATTACTTGCACACTGCACCAGGAGTGGGAGTTGGCGCCGGCGCGCCTGGGGTCGGAGCCGGCTCGCGCGACTTGTATCCCACCGCGGCCTCGGCAGGGTTCATTACGTTGACGTACTCGAGGTCGGCGGAGTTGTAGTTGACCTGACCGGCGATGGCCTTGAGCGCGGAGAGCTTGTCGCGAAGCGTGGTGAACTCTTCGGGTGTCAGCACCCGGCCAAAGTAGACCTTCCAACCGCGCTTCGCGACCAGCGTCAGATCACCGCACGAGTCGAAGACAAAGCCGGCCGCCTCCTGGCCAATCAATCCCGGCAAGCCGCGCTTGATGTTGACGAGCGCTGTCAGAAGCTGCGCGTCCAGCGGGTGGTCACCGATCCGAGGGTCCGCGCCCGCCGGCCCCTGCACGTCGACCAGCGTTCCTTCGGTGGTGGCCAGGCCGAGGACGACCGCCTGGTCCGACAGGAAGAAGAGCTTCCCGCTCTTGCCCGCGTGGTATCCAGCGATGGGCTGCCACTCGCTGACCCGAATCACGACGCTTCCCGGCAGCTGCGCATCCACGCTCGCTGTGCGCACCCAGGTCTGGTTCAGAAGGTGCTGGCGTGCGGATTCACCATCCACGGAGATCACCGACGTCCCGCCGCCCAATCCCGCAGCGCGTGCGACCTGCGCGCGGGTCATGTGCTGGGTTCCCTCGATGTAAACGGCCTGCACCGAAAGCGCCGGTCCAAACCACAGCCATGCCAGCAGGGCGCATTCCACGGCCGCCGCCGCCGTAGCCACTCCCCGCCACGCCCAGTGCACGCCGGGCTCGCGCAGCGCTTGCTCCGAACGCGTCCAGACCTGCCCCTTCAACGGCTCGGTCTGCTCCAGCTCGCGCCGAGGGCGAGCGCCGAACATGCTGCGGCGGCGGCGGAACCTCATCTCAACTTCATACTGCCGGGGGGCCTACACGACGTTCGTGGCGGCCGACCGCGTGATCGACCAACCGCTGGCACAGATCCTCGAACGCGATGCCCGCGGCGCGTGCGGCGTCCGGCAGGAGCGAGAGCTCGGTCAGGCCCGGCACGGTATTGACCTCGAGGACCCAAGGCTTGCCGTCTGGGCCGACGATGATGTCGACGCGCGCCATGCCGGCGCAGCCAAGCTCCACGAATGCGCGTCGCGCCGATTCCGATGCGTCCCTCCGCGCAGTCTCGGGTATGCGGGCCGGGATGATGTGGTGCGACTTGCCGGCCGTGTACTTGGCGTCGTAGTCGTACACGGGGTTGTCGCTGACGATTTCCAGCGTCGGCAGCACCAGCACCTCAGGGGTGGCCAGCACACCGATGGTGATCTCTATGCCTTGCGCGAACTTCTGGACCAGGACACGACGGTCGTACCGCGCCGCCAGGACAAGTCCGCTCGCCACCTGGTCCGCGTCCTGCGCGATGGTCAGGCCGATGGTCGAACCTTCGCGCACCGGCTTGATCACGAGCGGCAGATCGTACGTTGCGACGAGCCTCTCGACAAGCTCTGCCGCGACCCCCTGCTTGATCTCGAGCTCTTCGAACGCGGGGATGTGCAGGCCCGCGGCGCGCATCATCGCGTTGGCGCGCGCCTTGTCCATGCACAGTGCGGACGCCAGCACCCCGGAGCCCGTGTACGGGAGTCCGAGCAGCTCGAGCATCCCCTGGACGGTGCCGTCCTCGCCGAGCCTTCCGTGCAGGGCATTGAAGACACATTCGAAATCGCCATCCCTGAGCACGTCCCAGGTGTTGAGGTCCACGTCGACGCCGGTGACGTCGTGGCCCCGTTTGCGCAGCGCCTTCTCCACCTCGGATCCAGACCTGAGCGAGACGTCGCGTTCGGCTGACCGGCCGCCGCGCAGCACCGCGACCTTCACCGCTTGAATCTCCCCACCATCTCCACCTCGGTCTCCAGCTCGATGTTGAAACGCCTTCTGACCTCTGCCTGGATGCGTTCGATGAGCACCTTCACGTCGACCGCGGTCGCGCCGCCTTCGTTGACGATGAAGTTGCCGTGGATCGTCGAGACCACGGCGCTGCCCTCACGGGCGCCCTTCAGGCCGGCGGCCTGCACCAGGCGCCCCGCCGAGTCACCGGGCGGGTTCTTGAAGACGCTGCCGCAGTTCTTGGTTTTGATGGGCTGCGTTTCGCCGCGTTCTCTAGTGAGCTTGGCCATCAGCGCTTTGGCCTGTTCCCCATCCCCGCGCTCGAGCTGGATCGTGGCCTCGACCACCAGTCCACCCTTCAGCGCTCCCTCCTTCAATGCAGAGGTGCGGTAACCGAATTTCAGATCTGCCGGCTTCCAGGTCTTCTTCCCGGCGCTGGGCATGAAGCCTTCGACCTCGACGAGGACCTCGCGCAGCTCCTTGCCCCAGCAGCCGGCGTTCTGGTACACCGCACCGCCGACAGTGCCGGGGACGCCGATCGCAAACTCGAAGCCTCGCAGCCCCGCGTCGGCGACGATCCGCGCGAGGCGCATCATCTTCAGCCCGGCGCCTGCTCGCACCTGCCTGCCATCGACATGGTGCTCGCGGTTGACCACCCTGAGGACCAGGCCATCCACCCCCGCGTCGGCGATCAGCAGGTTGGTGCCGGCGCCGAGCAGCAGATACGGAATGCCGCGCTCCGCGCAGCCTTGGATGAGCTCCTCGATCGCCTGCGGCCGGCTCATCTCGACGAAGAAGTCCGCGGGCCCGCCGATGCCGAAGGAGGTTCGCGAGGCGAGCGGCTCGTCCTCGCTGACCCCGGGCAGCGAAGCAAGCCACTTGGCCTTAGACGCGGTGCGCCAGCTCATCGCCCAGCTTGTTGATGTCGCCCGCGCCCATGAGCAGGAGCAGATCGCCCGGCCCGATCAGGCCTTCCAGCATCTCGCGCGCCGTCTTGAAGTCGCCGGCGTAGGTCGCGTTCGGCATCTGGTGCGCCAGGTCCGCGGCCTGCACCCCGGAAGTGTTCTGTTCCCCGGCGCTGTAGACATCCAGGACGAGCACCTTGTCGGCGCCCTCGAACGAGCGGGTGAAGTCATACATGAACGCCGCAAGGCGCGAGTACCGGTGCGGCTGGAAGACGACGATCAGGCGCCGGTGACGCAGCTCTCGCGCAGCCTCGATCGTCGCACGCACCTTGGTCGGATGATGGGCGTAGTCGTCGTAGACGGTCGCGCCCTGGAAGATGCCGAGGAGCTCCATGCGCCGGTGCGCGCCGGGAAACGATTCCAGCGCCGCCGCCACGTCGCCGAAGGGGATCCCGATCTCCATCGCCATCGCCGCCGCCGCCGTCGCGTTCTGGATGTTGTGGCGGCCGGGCTGCTTCAGGTTGATGCGGCCGAGCTCACGATCTTCGTGATGGATCGGGAACGGGCGGACGGGCTCGCATCGATACATGGCATCATGCCGGAACCCGTACGTGACGCGCCGCGCCCGGGGCTTGAGGTCTCGAACCAGCTCGTCATCCGAGCACACCACCGCCAGGCCGTCCGCCGGCAGATTCGCAATGAACCACTGGAAGAGGTCGCGGACCGCGCTGACGTCCCTGAAGTGGTCGGGGTGGTCGAGCTCGATGTTGGTGACGATGGCGCGGCGCGGATGGTGAAGCGTGAGCGTGCCGTCCGACTCGTCCGTCTCGGCGACCAACCAGTTGGATCGTCCGGCGCGCGCGCTTGCACCGTCGCCGACCAGCACGGTCGGGTCGTAGCCGGCGGTGACCAGGATGTGGCCGAGCATGTGCGTCACCGTCGTCTTTCCTGCGGTGCCCGCGATTGCGATCGAGTCGGACCCGTTGATCAGCTGCGCCAGCATCTCGGCCCGGCTCAGCACCGTCACGCCCATCGCCCGTGCCGCGTCGAGCTCCGGCGAACCCTTGATCGCTCCGCTGTAAACGAGCAGGTCCTGAAACAGGACGTGCTCGGGGTCGTGCCCGATCATGATGCGCACGCCGGCGTCCTCGAGCTCCTCGGTCGTGTCCGAGACCTTGGTGTCGCATCCGCTCACCTCGTCGCCGCGGGCCAGGAAGACGCGCGCCAGGGCCGACACTCCCGCACCGCCGGCACCCATCAGGTGAACTCTCAATTTGTGTGCGCCCTGCGCGCGCCCGGCAGTCGTGCGGCCTCGTGGAGCACCGCCAGAACCCTGTCGGCGGCATCGCGCCGGCCGGCCGAGGCCGAAGCTTTCGCCATCGCGCGCAGGCGATTGTCGTCGAGTTCCGCGATCGTCGCGACGAGGCTCGCACCGCTCAGCTCGGCGTCGCCGAGCCGCACGGCGGCGCCCGCTTCGATCATCGCGGCGGCGTTCTCCTCCTGGTGCCCGCCGCCGAAGGTGCCGGGGACCAGGATCATCGGAAGCCCGACCGCGGCGGCCTCGGCGATGGTGCCCACGCCGGCGCGGCTCACGATCAGGTCTGCACGCGCCATCAGGTCCGGCATGTCATCAGTGAACGCCATCCCCCTATAACGCGCATGCGCGTGCTCCGCCACTCCCGCCGCGCCCTGCCGGCCCGCCACGTGCACCACCTCCTGGAAGCGTCCGCACAGGTCGTCGAGCGCGGACCAGACCGCCTGGTTGAGGTTGCGCGCGCCCTGGCTTCCACCTGTGATGAGCAGCGTGCGCGGCGGAACCTCAGGAGTGCGCCGCGTGAAGCCTGCCCGCAGCGGGACACCAGTGAGCTCGGTTCGCCGGCCGCCTAGCCGCTTTTCGGTACCGGGCAACGTGGTGCAGATCATCGCGGCGCCGCCGGCAAAGATTCGAGTCGCGAGGCCCGGGCGCACGTCTTTCTCATGCAGCACGTACGGAATGCGGCGTATGCGTGCTGCCGCGATCGCCGGCGCCATCACGTAACCGCCCATGCCGAGCACGACGTCCGGCCGGAAGCGATCGACGATGCGGAGGGCGGCAAGCAGCGAAGCCGGTACGAGCGCGGGAAGGGCGAGGTTCTTCCACACCGCGTCGCGGTCGAGGCCGCGGATATTGACCGTCGCCAGCTCGAAGCCGGCCGCGGGCACAAGCCGCTCCTCCGGGCCGCCGCGGCGTCCGACCAGGAGCAACGCGCCGCCAGGGTCCTCAGCGCGAAACGCTCGGGCGACGGCGATTGCCGGATACAGGTGCCCTCCGGTTCCGCCGCCAGCGATCAAAAGCCTCATCTGTCCTTCCTAGTGATGATCCTGTTCCACTTCGGGCGATGCTGAGCAGCACGCCAACCGCCGCAAGCGTGGTCGCCAGCGCCGTTCCGCCGTAGCTGAAGAACGGCAGGGGCACTCCGGTGATGGGCAGTGTGTTGGTCACCGTCGCCATGTTCAACAACGCCTCAAAGGCGATCCACGTCGTGATCGCGGCCGCGAGGCCGACGCCGAACCGATCCGGCGCGCGCAATGAGGCGCGGTAGCCGCGCAGCGTGAAGAAGAGGAAGCCGAGCATGATCAGCGTGGTCCCGACCAGGCCGGTCTCCTCGCCGACGATCGCAAAGATGAAGTCCGTGTGCGCCTCGGGGAGCCAGCCGTACTTCTCGATCGAGTGGCCGATGCCGACTCCGAACCATCCACCGGAGGCCAGGCCGTAGATCGACTGAGTCGCCTGGAAGCCCGTGCCCAGGGGATCCGCGAGCGGGTTCAGGAACGCGGTCAGCCTCGCCATCCGGTAGGACTCGAGCAGGGTCAGCGCGACAAAGCCCAGACCGAGTGCGGCCACCAGGAAGACCATGTGCCGGACTCGACCGCCGCCCGCCCAGTACGCGCTGACGAAAATCGCCACCACCACGACCGACGTTCCCAGGTCGCGCTCGAGCATCAAGAGGACCAGGACGCCCGCCAGCATCGCGGCAAAGGGCACGAAGGTCTTCTGGAAATCGCCTATGTACGACGAATGCTTGTCGATCCAGTGCGCGATGTAGACGGCGAAGGCGAGCTTGCCCAGCTCCGACGGCTGAAACGTGCCGAGCGGCCCCGCGTCGAACCAGCGGCGCGCGCCGTTCACGGTCACGCCGAGGTGTGGAACGAGGACCAGCAGCATGAGGAGCGCAGCCGCCACCGCGCCCGCAGGCGCCAGCGGACGCAGCCGGCGATAGTCGATGCGGCTGAGGACGAACAGCGCGACGAACCCGATGGCCATCCAGATGGCCTGGCGCTCGGCGTAATAGAAGGCTGACTGGTGCTGCGTGTAGGCGAACGCGGTGCTCGCGCTCGTGACCATGACCAGCCCCGCCCCGCACAGCAGGACGGTGGTGAAGAGCAGCAGCCGGTCAGGCTGCTTTCGGTCTGAACGTGCGCCCTGCGCGCGCCCGGCCCTGGTGGCGATGCTCAAGCCGCGAACCGCTTGCGGACCAGGGCCTTGAACTGGTTGCCACGGTCCTCGAAGTCCTTGAACATGTCGAAGCTCTTGTAGGCGGGGCTGAGCAGCACGACGCCTCCCCTGCGCGAGAGGCCGGCCGCCGCGCTCACCGCTTCCTCGAGGCTTGCCGCCCGGACGAGCTTGGGATGCGCGCGGAGGGCATCTTCCAGCAGGTCGGCCGAGGCGCCGATCAGCACCACGGCCTCGGCGCTTTTCAGCACGTCCGCCACCCACTCGCCCAGCTCGAAGCCGCTGCCGTAGCCGCCGGCGATGAGGACCACGGGAGCGCCGGGGAACGAGCTCAGCGCGACGCGGCCGGCGTCGGGGTTGGTGGCCTTGGAATCGTTGTACCAGCGCACACCTGCCCATTCCCCGACCAGCTCGAGCCGGTGTTCGACGCCCTTGAACGAGCCGATGGCCGTGTTGATCGTCTCGTCGGAGAGGCCCGCGATCCTTCCCACCGCCGCCGCCGCGAGCGCGTTGTCCATGTTGTGGCGGCCGGGCAAGGGCATCGGCGGGATGGGCTGGTGCTGGTCGAACCAGACCACCTTGGCGTGCGTGCGCGATGCGAGCCCGCGGACCCTCTCGTCGCGCCCGTTGAGGACCGCGAAGTCGTCCCGACCCGCGAACTCGATCGCGCGCGCCTTCAGGTCGACGTACCGCTCGAAGGTTCCGTGGCGGTCGAGATGGTCGGGCGTGATGTTCAGGATCACGCCGGCGTGGAGGTGCGGCCAGTCGAGCGACTCGAGCTGGAAGCTCGAGAGCTCGAGCACGACCCAATGGTTGGGGGTGATTTCGTCGAGCCGGTCGAGCACCGTGTCACCGATGTTGCCGCCGACCACCACCGGCCGGTCACCAGCACCGAGCACGACCCCGGTGAGAGCGGTCGTGGTCGTCTTGCCATTGGTGCCGGTGATTCCGACCACCGAGCCTGGACAGAGCTTGAGAAAGAGATCGATCTCGCTCGAGACCCGTAGGCCGCGCGCGCGGGCGTCGTTCAAGAGCTGCGCGTCCCATGGCACGCCCGGGCTCGCGTACACCACGTCGACGCCATCTAGAACCCCCGATTCGTCGCCGAGGTGGAAGTCGACACCGGCGGGCATCAGCGAAATCGCTTCGCGCAGCTCCCGTGCCGGCTTGCGATCGACCACGCGCACGGTCTCCCCTGCGCGGGTGAGGTGGTTGGCCAGGGCGATCCCGCTGCGGGCCGCGCCCACGACCAGAGCGGTCAAGCGACCAGCCGCGCCACCCCGACAGCAGCCAGCGCCGAGACTAGCCCCGCGCCCCAAAAGGAGAGCGCGATGCGGTTCTCAGACCAACCCGCGTGGTGGAACGTGTAGTGAATTGGGGTCATCGTGAAAACTCGGCGTCCGCCGCTGGCCTTGAAATAGGCCACCTGAATGATGACAGACAGCGTCTCGAGTACGAACACCAGTGCGATCAGCGGCAACAGGATCAGCATCCCCTCCTGAATCGCCATCGCCGCGAGCGCGTAGCCGATCGCGAGCGCTCCGGTGTCGCCCATGAAGACGCGCGCGGGGTAACGGTTGAAAACGAGAAACGCGACCAGCGCGCCGCACAGGCTCATCGCCACCGCCTTCTCGCCCGCGGGAGCGCCAGGAAGTAGCAGTACGAGCGCCGCGACCGCGATCACCGAGAGGCCGCCCGCCAGCCCATCCATGCCGTCGGTGAGGTTGACCGCGTTGGCGGTGGCGACGATCGCAACCACCGCGAGCGGAAACACCACCCACGGCGTGGCCGGCAGGAACAGCTGATGCGACGCGCCCTGGACGGTGGCGAGCCACGCAACCGGGACGGCCAGGACAAACTGGATCGGGAACTTGAGGCGCGCAGGTATTCCCCGGGTGCCCACGACGAGCTTGCTGCGGTCGTCGGCGAATCCGATGAGCCCGCCGAGCACCAGGCCGGACACCGCGGGCAAGGCGCCGTTGTGACCCGCGAGGGACGCGAGCACGCCCGCGACGATCGCGATCGCGACGAAGAGCACGCCGCCGGCAGTTGGTGTGCCCGCCTTCTTCTGGTGTGAGTCCGGCAGCTCGTCCTGGATGACCTGCCCGGCCTTCATCCTTCGCAGGACGCGAATGGCCGGCGGATAGAGGATGAGCGCGATGACGAACGTCACCGCGAAAGTGATCAGGTCGAGAATCAATTCGAGGTCAGCTCCCGGACCACCTCGTCGAGCCGGACGCCATGCGACCCTTTGACCAGGACGCGGTCGCCCTCGCGCGCATTGCGGCGCACCCAGTCGACCGCTGCCGGCCGGTCCGGCACAAGCTCGGCACCGGCCGATTCGGCCAGGACTCGCGCCCGCTCCCCGTCCACGACGCACACCGCGTCGAACACCTCCGCGGCGCGGCGACCCACGCGGCGGTGCGACTCCTCGGACACCACACCGAGCTCGCCCATCTGTCCGAGCACCGCTAGCAGGCGCCCGCGTCGGGGACTCTCGGCGAGCGCTTCGAACGCCGCGATCATGGATTCCGGGCTGGCGTTGTACGCATCGTCGATGATCGAGTAACCGGCCGCGACAGGCAGCTCCTGGAGACGGTGCTCGACCGCAACGTGCTCGAGCGCCGCAGCGCCGTCTTCGAGGGTGATGCCCGCCGACACTCCCGCCGCGATTGCCGCCACGGCATTGACCGCCTGGTGCCGGCCTTCGAGCCCGAGCAGGACGTCGACTCCGCGGACTGAAAACTGGCCGCCGCCACCGTCCAATGCGCGATACCCTTCCGCCCGAAAATCACCGATGGCCATGCCAAAGCTGGTCACACGCGCGGAGGTCATCGCCACCAGCATCGGAAAGAACTGGTCCTCTGCGTTGAGGATGGCGGTGCCACGCTCGGGGAGGCCTGCGACCATCTCACCCTTGGAGCGCGCCAGCTCCTCGCGCGACTTGAAGAACTCCATGTGAACGGTCCCGATGTTGGTAATGACGCCAATCGACGGCCGCGCCAGCGCCACCAGCCGCGCGATGTCACCCGGATGCTGCATTCCCATCTCGAGGACGAGCGCCGTGTGGTGCGGCTGAAGCGCCAGGATGGTGAGCGGGACGCCGGTCTCGGTGTTGAGGTTGCCGATCGTGCGCATTACGTTGAAGCGCTGGCCGAGGATGGCGGCGATCATCTCCTTGGTGGAGGTCTTACCGTTGCTGCCGGTCACGGCTACCACCAGGGGCATGACGTGTCCCAGCGTGTAGGACGCAAGCGCGTACAGGGCCGCCCACGTATCCGGCACACGGATCGCGGCGATCCCGGTCGGGACGTCGGTGCGCCGCTCGACCACGATTGCGGTGGCTCCGCGCTTGAGCGCGTCGTCGACGAACCGATGTCCGTCCATCTCCGCGCCATGCAAGGCGAAAAAGACACCTCCGTGCACGACCTCGCGCGAGTCCGTGTGGAAGGTCGAGAACGTGTTGCCGACCTGGGTCCCGCCGACCTCGCCGCCCCCGGTCGCCTCGAGGATCTCGAGGAGGCTGAGCTTCATCAGTTAAGTGTCGCGCCACTTACGTAGAACCGTTACGGCGTTATGTGCCAGTCCACGACCGTGGCCTGGGCGATCTTCTGCCAGATCGGCCCGGCGGTGATGTAGCCGTCGTTCAGCGTCCAGTCGCTGCTGCTGCCGGCGGCGTGGGGCTTGCGCACGACGACCAGCATCGTGAACTTCGGATTCTGCGCCGGCAGGAAGCCGACGAACGATGCCCACACGTCCTGCGTGTACTGCCCGTTGACCGGGATCTGCGACGTGCCTGTCTTGCCGGTCTGGTCTAGCTCGAAGCCCTTCACCCGCGAAGTGAATCCCGAGCCGTGCTGCACGACGTTTTCCATCATCGCGGTCATCTGCGCAGCGGCGCTCGGGCTGATCACCTGGCGCTGCGGCTGGAGCAGCAGCGGGTTGATCGCCGTGCCGACCCTGTCCACCACGTGTGGCGGCGCGTACTTTCCGCCGTTGGCGATCACGTTGACCGCCGCGAGCATCTGCACCATGTTGACGTCGATGCCCTGGCCGAACGAGGCGGTGGCGTACTGCGCATCGGCCATCTGTGCGGCCGGCGGCGGCGGCACGGTCGTCTCGCCGGCCACGTCGATCCCACTTGCCTTCGTCAGACCGAAGCCCTGCAGGTAGCTGTAGAAGGCGTCGTGGCCCTCCGCCAGCATCGCCTTCATCGCGCCCACGTTGAGCGAGTCCTGAAGGACGTAGTTGTAGGTGATGTTGCCGTGGTTCTTGCGATCCCAGTCGTAGATCCGGTAGCCGCCCACGTTCAGGTATCCGGGGTCGTTGATCACCGTGCTGGGTGTGATCGCCCCTGAGTTGATGGCCCCAGCCAGCGTGGCGACTTTCATCACAGACCCTGGCTCGTAGACGTAGCTCGAGACGTTGTCCTTGAAGAGCGCCGGATCAGTGTGGGTGAAGTCGTTGGCGTTATAGCTCGGGTAATCCGCCGACGCGATGATTCCGCCCGTGGTCGGGTCCATGATCAGCACGCTGCCACTCTCGGCGTTGTCCTTCTTCACGCCGTCGGCCAGAGCCTGCTCGGCCGCGTACTGGATGTTGGCGTCGAGCGAAAGCACGAGGTCTGAGCCGTTGACCGGGTCCTGGTGGGTATGCGAGCCGAGCACGATCTCTCGGTTGGCCAGATCGCGATAGCTCGAGATGTATCCGGGGGTCCCGGCCAGAGCTTTCTGGTAATAAGCCTCCAGGCCGTACTGGCCATCGCCGCTGTAGTTGACGAAGCCAAGCAGGTTCGCGGCCAGGGTCGTGCCGGCGCCGATGCCGGGAAGGTAGGAGCGCTGCGTCTCAGGCTCGAGGCCCACCCCGGGCAGCTGGAGCGCCGTCAGCTTGTCGGCCTTCTCCTTTGTGAAGCGGCGCGGAGAGATGTACGCGAACTTGGCGGGGGACGCGAGGATTGTGGTCACGGTGGTCTGATCGGCGCCGAGGACGGAGACAAGAGCGCTGGTCACACGTTGGCGCCAGGCCGAAGGCACCTGGTCCGGGGAGACGAAGGCCGAATACACGGTCGTGTTGACGACCAGCTGTGTGAGGTTGCGGTCGAAGATGGCTCCGCGGACGGCGGGCAGGTCGACGACCTCGCGGTACTGGGCCTGGGCCTGCATGGCGAGCTGGCCGTGGCGCGCGACCTGCCAGTAGGCGAGGCGCGACCAGACCATCCCGGCCAGGACCAGCGCCACCACAACCATTGCGAGGATGCGGAGGCGCGTTGAACCGACGTGCTCCAAACGCGGGGCCCTTCCGCGGACCCCGAGCGACACTTAGTGTCCCGACCCCGCGGTCCGCCGGATATTTCGCGGCATCGACGGGCGGAGCCAAGGAGAGGGTGGCGCCAGGAGGAGCGCATCCGTTGATGCGTGACGACGCAGCGCCAGGCCCCTCGACGCCGGCTTCAGCGCCGTAGGCGCCCGCCCGTCTAGGCCGCGAAGATCCAAGGAACGCGGGGGCCGGGACACTACCTGGTCGCCGCCAGCACGTCGCGCGTGCCGCCAACGGTGTTGATCACCGCCGCGACAGCTCGCGCCCACAGAGGCGTGGAGTCACCGGCGGTGGCGCCGACGGGTGCGGTGAGGTCGATCGCGACCGGCTGGCCGCTGACGTAGCCCGAAGGCACGACGCGCTGCATGCCGCCCTTCGCCGCCTGCTGCTGGACCTGCGCCGGAGCGTGCAGCGTCACCTCCTGGTACCGGAGCTGGTCCTGCTCGGCGAGGAGCTGGCGCTGCTGGTCCTGGAGGCGCGCAATGTCGTACGAGGACTGCGTGATCTGGGCGGCGATGCCGAGGTAGAACAGCACGACGATCAGCACCGCGCCGAGGCCGAGGTAGGCGTGACCGAACGAGCTCAGGTGCAGCCTTTCGGCCGCGGTCGCGCTCGCCACCTGCATGAAGCCACGCGTGCGCCGCCTCCGCCGCGGGGCGGGTGCATGCTGCGCGCCTGAGACGCTCAGGCGGCGTCGCGCGAGGATTCGGGTCGATATCAAAGCTTGTGCCTCATTTCTTGCTGGGATGTGTGCTGCGACCTGTACTGCGGTGCTACGGCTGCGACTACCAAAGTAGGTCCCCCCTCTCCAACCTCTCCCCGGTGGGGAGAGGGGGATTTGTACTTTCTGCGGGGGATTTGTACTCACTGCGGGGATGGTGCCTGGTGGCCGGGGGGGTTAGCTCGGCCACCAGGACTTGTGGAGTCAAAGTTTTTCCGCCACTCTCAAGCGCGCCGATCGTGCTCTCGGGTTGGCCGCGATTTCCTCTTCGGAGGGGCGCACAGGACGGCGGGTGACGATGCGGAGGGTTGCCCGGTGGCCGCAGGTGCAGACTGGCTGCTGGGGTGGGCAGATGCAGTCTTTCGACTCGACGTTGAAGAATGACTTCACCAAACGGTCTTCCAGGGAGTGGAAGCTGATCGTCGCCATACGACCACCGGGTTTAAGTGTCGTAAGAGCTGCTCGCAATCCTGCTTCGATCTCGCCCAGCTCGTTATTGACGGCTATGCGGAGACCCTGAAACGTTCGGGTCGAAACGTTGATGTCGCGCGGCCATGCCGCTTTTGGAATGGCGGCCTCGACCGCCTGGGCGAGATCGCCTGTGGTGCGCAGCGGGCGCCGCGCCACGATGAACTGTGCGATCCGGCGAGCCCAACGCTCTTCGCCGTATTCCCGGATGATCCGCTCGAGCTCGCGGACATCCGACTCGTTGATGATCTTCGCCACCGTCACGCCGGCGGTTGGATCCATCCGCATGTCGAGCGGGCCTTCCCTCTGGAAGCTGAACCCGCGCTTGGGGTCGTCGATCTGGTTGCTGGAGAGACCGAAGTCGAAGAGGACCAGGTCGGCTTTGTCAAATCCGTTCTGAACGCTGATCGAACCGAGCTCGGAGAAGCGCCCTTGAACTACGACCACGGCTGGCCCGAACCGGGCCAGGGCCACCCGCGCGGCTTCGACGGCGGCGGGATCGCGGTCGATCCCGAGCAGCCGGCCACCGGGTGTGATCCTCTCCAGGATCTGGCGGGCATGGCCCGCCTGCCCCACAGTGCAGTCGATCGCGACCGCCCTGAGGTGGGGCTGGAGCAGCTCTATTACCTCTTGTAAAAGTGCGGGTTGGTGCGGACTCAGTGCGCTGAGATCACCCTGTCAGCGAATTCGGTAAAGCGACCTTGCGCGTCGGCGTTGTAGCTGTCCCAGCGGCCCTCGGGCCAGATTTCCACCCGGGACCCCGTGCCGATCACCACCACCGTCGAGGGGGATTCGATCCCCGCCAACCGGCGCTGTTCCGGCTGCAGGCTGATCCGTCCCTGCCCATCCGGCTCGAAGGGGTCCGACATCGGGTAGAGAGTCCTGGCCAGAGCGCGCTGGTCCGGTCCGGGCAGCGGGCTCCGCAGCTCCTGCGCCAGGGCGGCCCAGAGGTCCGGAGGGTAGATCGCCAGGACGTTGTCCTGGCTGACCGACACGAAGCTGCCCTCCGCCAGCTGCTTTCGAAAAGCTGCCGGTATGGCCAGCCTGCCCTTGTCGTCGACTCTCACCCTGTGTGCCCCGGTGAACACTCATCGGGCCTCCCAGAAGCTGCGACGGTCACGCTGACGCCGGGCGCACAGGCTGCATCCGCAACCGTGGAGCTCGAGCGGCAGGCGATTGCCGTCTTTGTCGAAGCGGTGGTTGGCCGGCACCGGGTGTCCATCGCGGCTGCGGGGAGAAGTGGCGTAGAGGAGGTGTATGGCGTGCTTTACCTGGACGTAGGGTGCGACGTATGCTTCAGCGTTGCTTTGGCTCACCACTTCTCCCCACTGATCACCGCGATTCGCCGCGAACACTAACTACGAACGCTCAGCCTGTCAATACCCTTACCACAAGATGTAGAGAGGCTCGGAGAGCTCTTTGAGGGGGCGCCCACGACATCTTGTGCCCGCTTGTGGGAGAGTCTCTAGATGGTGCGGCTAAACTTGATAGCGCCGAACATTAGTTTGGATGTGGCCACAGGGCTCGACGACGCCTTTGAATGGTTTTCTTAACCGCTTCGCTTTAGCAGACCCAGCCTTTTGGCGCGGTTTTCGGCCCAGCTGAAGACCAGGATGCTGAGCGGGATCATCACCGCGCCCATGCCCAGCAGGACGCCGATCGTCGCCAGCTGGTCCGGCAGCCGCGCCCCGTCGAGCAGGCTGCGGCGGATGCCTGACAGCGCATAGGTGAGCGGACTCGCGGCTCCCGCGATCTGCATCGGAACCGGCAGCACGCTGAGCGGGTAGTACACGCCGGAGACGAGCAGCAGGAATCCCTGCAGCGCGACCGACATCTGCTCGCCCTTCTGAGGTGAGAGGAGCGGCAGGACCGACGTCAGGATGCTGAGGCCGATCAGCGGAACGGTCGAGGCGGCAAGCACCGCGAGCGCGGCGGGAATGTCGGCGTGGGAGAAATCGAGGTTGAACATGAACGCCGCGATGAGCAGCACCACGAACGTGCGGATCAGGCCATAGCCGATGGCGAACAGGCAGATGCCGAAAAGGTGCGTGACGCGCCTCACCGGCGCCATGAATGTGTACTCGATGGTGCCCTCCCATCTCTCCCAGGCGATCGCGTAGGCGGCCTCCATGAAAACCAGCGAGAGGTAGCCCCAGAGCAGCGCGCCGATGAGCAGGTAGAGCTGCGCCTTGCGCAGGTCGAACGAGCCGTTATGCCCGCCGAGAGCGCCAAGCCCGGAGGCCAGAAAGCCGATCGACAGCACGCTGACAAGGCTGTAGAAAAGCCACACGAGCTCCCAGAGCCAGTAGCGCTTGACGACGTGGAGCTGCCGCTCGGCGAAGCCGTAGAGCGCGTTCAGCTCCGTGTGCCGGATCCCGACTCCGACGCTCATGTCGCGTCCTCCTTCTCTTCAGCGACCGCGAAGCTCTTCCCCGTCAGGTGCATGAAGACGTCCTCCAGGGTCGGCTCGGCCTTCCCGTCTGCATACAGACGGCACAGCTCATCCGGGCTGCCGTCCGCCAGCACGCGGCCACCGTCCATCATCAGCACGCGGTCGCACAGCTCGGCGGCCTCGGCCATGTCATGAGTGCACAGCAGGACGGTGACCTCGCGCTCGGCGCGGAGCATGTGCAGCAATGCCTGCACCTCTTTCTTGGATCGAGGATCGAGCCCCGTGGTGGGCTCGTCCATCAGGAGAAGCGAAGGCGCGGTGAAAAAGCTGCGCGCGATGGCGACCTTCTGCTGCTGTCCCCGTGAAAGCTGCTTCATGGGCTGGTCGACAGTGTCCAGTGGCAGACCTAGCTTTTCCAGGATCGCCATGACGCGCAGCCGCGTGCCGGCGGCTCCGCCTCCGTAAAGACGCGCGGCGTAGAGCATGTTCTCCCAGGGGCTCAGCTCTTTGAAGAACGCGGCCTCGACCGAGACCCGATTGATGTGACGCCTCACCGACAGCGGTTGTGCGACCACGTCCCAGCCGAACACCGTTGCCGTGCCCGAGTCGGGCGTGAGCAGGGTTCCGAGGATGCGGATGAGCGTCGACTTGCCGCTTCCGTTCGGCCCCAGGATCCCGGTCACGCCGCCCGCCTCCACCACGAGGTCGAGCTCGTGCAGGGCGACCTTGTCCTTCCACTCGCGGCGCCACCAGGGCGCGCCGGCTTCGCGCTCGCGGCGCCGGAACGCTTTGCTGATTCCGTGGATCTCGATCGCGGTCATTGCTCCTCTCCTGGTATTTCAAATTCCATCTCCCCACCCGGCCGGGGCCTCCGGCCAGCGCCGACCTCCCCGCATGGCGGTGAGGCCAGACAAAAGAAAAAGGACCGTGCGGTGGCCCAACTACCGCACGGTCCTCTGTCGGTGCTTTTTGGTTTCTAGGTGCTGGCTACCTGAACAGACTCAATGTGCGGCAAGAAGGCAGACTCCGCTCGCAAAGGCGAAAGTCCCTTCATTGATGCCGCCCATTGGCTCACTCCTGAACAAACGTGGATACACCCGGGTGGGTGTAATACGCCGCGTAGCCTAATCGCGATTAGGGATCAAGTCAAGACGCGACCTGGTCGAGCACAAACGCCGTGATCAAGGCCTCTTCGCGCCACGAGTCGTAACGCCCGGATGGGCCCGAGTGGCCCGATCCCATCTCGGTCTTCAACAGCACCGCGCGGTCGCCGTGATTCAAGAACCGCAGCTTAGCGACCCATTTCGCGGGTTCCCAGTACGAGACACGCGGATCGTTGAGGCCCGCGGTCACGAGCAAAGCGGGGTAGGCCGCCGCCCGCACATTGTCGTAGGGCGAGTACGCCTTCATGTACCGGTAGAAATCGGCGTCGGCCGGGTTACCCCACTCGTCAAACTCGTTGACGGTCAACGGCAGCTTGTCGTCGAGCATCGTGGTCAGCGCATCGACGAAAGGCACCTGCGCGACGGCGCACGCGAACAGGTCGGGCCGCATGTTCAACACGGCGCCAATGAGCAGGCCGCCCGCGCTGCGGCCGCGAATCGCCAGCCGGCGCGGATTCGTGTAGCCCAGCTCGACGAGCTGCTCGGCACATGCGATGAAGTCGGTAAAAGTGTTGGTCTTGTGGAGGAACTTGCCGTCCTCGTACCACTCCCTCCCCATCTCGCCGCCGCCACGCACGTGTGCGATAGCGAAGACGAAGCCGCGGTCGAGCATGGTCAGGCGGGCGGGGTCGAACATGGGGTCGCTTGACAGCTCGTAAGCACCGTAACCGTTGAGCAGCGCCGGACTCGAGCCATCGCGCCTTAGCCCGCGCCTGTACACGATTGCCATCGGCACGCGAACTCCGTCCTTCGCAACGGCCCACAGACGCTCGGTCACGTAGTTGGCCCGGTCGTAGCCGCCGCGCACCGGTTGCTCCTTGACCACGGTCCGATCGCGAGTGCGCATGTCGTAGTCGACCGCGGAAAACGGTGCGGTCAGGGACGTGTAGTAGAACCGCATGACGGGGCTGTCGTAATTGGGGTCTGAGCCTGGAAACGCGGTGTAAGCGGGGTCCGGCTGGGTGACGACGTGCAGGTCGCCGGTGTTGGAGTCGAGCACTTCAAGGAGCTGCAGCCCTTCGGATCGCTCGCCCAGCACGACGTGGTCGATGTGCACGTCCGTGAAGTTGAGGCGGACTCCGGCGCGTTCGGGGACCACCTCTGCCCAGGAAGCACGGCCCGGGCTGGACACCGGCGCCGCCATCAGCCTGAAGTTCCGCGCGCCGTCGTTGGTGAGGATGAGAAACCGATCGCCCTGGTGGTCGATGTTGTATTCGATTCCGTGACGCCTGGCCTCGACGAGCTCGGGCTCCGCCTCAGGCTGGTCGCTGCGAATGAAGCGGCTCTCGCTGGTCACCTGGCTCGTGCTCGTGAAGATCACATAGCGCTCGCTCTTGGTCTGCTCGACGCTCAGCTCGAAGCGCTCGTCATCCTCCTGCATCACCAGCACGTCGTCTTTCGCTGGAGTGCCGAGCACGTGGCGCCAAACCTGGTACGGCCGCACCGCGACGTCGGGCATCACATAGAAGAAAGTCCGGCTGTCGGCTGACCAGGCGGAGCCGTAGTAGACGCCGCGGATGACATCGTCCAGATCCGCGCCGCTGGCAAGGTCGCGGAAGCGGAGCTCGTGACGCTCCGAGCCGTCGAGGTCCACCGCGTAAGCGAGCAGCTTGTCGTCCAGGCTGCGCTCGACGTAGCCGAGATCGAAGTACTCATGCCCCTTAGCAAGCTCGTTGCCATCGAGCAGCACCTCCTCCGGCGCTTCCATGGTCCTGTGCCGCCGGCAGTAGATCTCGTAGTCCAGCCCCTCGACGGTGCGCGTGTAAGTCCACCAGCCCTCGTATAAGGTCGGCGCGGAGGTGTCCGTCTCCTGGACCCGGCCCACGATCTCCCGGTAGATGGTTTCCTGAAGCGCGAGCGTGGGCGCCAGGACGGCATCGGCGTACGAGTTCTCCGCCTCCAGGTACGCGATCACTTCGGGGTTGTCCTTCTCCCGCAGCCAGTAGTACGGGTCGACACGGCGATCTCCGTGCGCTGCCAGCACCCTCGGGCGGCGCTGGGCGAACGGCGGTTCGGGGGCGATCTGTGGAGCTTTCAACCTCGATCGAGTCTAGGCGGGGTCGCTGGCCGTTGCGTTACCCCGAAAGCGCGCGGACCGTCTTAGCTCTGATGCGCCGTTTCATGCCATTCCTGGCCGCGCCGCTCGCTCTAATACGGGATCTTCGCAGTTTTCAAATCGGGGTTGGTGGGTCGAGGGCGGACTGTAAGCCGGTTTCCCTATTGGCGCATTCGACTGGAACTGCTACCAGGGAGGCAAAGCCCTGACCGGTTCCCCGGCCAGGGCCTCGTTAGGTTTCAGCTGTAGCTGCGGCTACGCTTTCGCATTTGCAACCAATAGATCGTCGGTCCAATCACGGACAGGACCGCGACGAAAACGATCAGGTCCAGGCCGCGTTTGCCGACAAGCACGCCAAAGAAGAAGATGAACGCGAGCGCCGAAATGAGAAATTGGACAGCCCACGTCCTGAGCGTGATCATCGGAATATCGGCCCTAACGTACATCGCATGTAGGCGATTAGTAGCACGGGCTCGCTCGCGATCAGCGGCCAGTTTGGGGCCGGACCGAGAATCCTTCGTTCGACGTCGAAAGGTATCGCCACCACCGCCACGGTCGCCAGTACGACCCGGAGCAGATTGGTCCACGTGAGACGAGCCCGGACGTACCGCTGGAGCGCGCCAGTCCAAGTACGGTGCCTGCCAGGATCAAGCGTGATCGCTGCTTGCATTAGCACTTCCCCCAGTACCACGAGCCCGACCAGTAATACCCGATGTGAACTCCGCAGCTAGGAACGTAGTAGCCGATGTAGTTCCAAATGAGCTCAGCGACGAGATAGGCGATGGCGGCTCCAACGATCGCACAGGCAATCAGCAACAGTCCGAGTGGAGCGCACAACATTCCGGCGGCGGCACCGATGCCAGCGGCCCAAATGATGTCCCATTCATTGTGAACGTCATTCTGTGTGAGGTGAATGTAGATGCCCCACCACTTGACTCCAACGTTGACGTAGGGGTTGATCTTGCCGCTCGTTGGCGGCGTGTACTGAATGTCGACCGTTCCCTGGATCGGATGCTTGGCGGCCATCGCTTGCGCCGTCGCGATCTGCGCAGCGGTCGGTGCGGGGAGACTCGCCGCATAGGCCTGAAGTTGAGCGAGCGTAAACGTGCCCGACATCACTCCATGCATAGGCGGCTGAGGCGGGTTGCTGGGTCCTGCTGCCATCGCAGGCGCGACCGTGGTTGGGAGCAGCACCAGACAGGCCAGACCGAGCAGGGCGAACTTGAAACGTCGATACATATTCCCTCCTTCCAACTGTCCCGGCAACCGGGTCCTCGGGCCAGACCCTGATGGCCCGACTTGTGAGTGTCAATGCTTTGTCAACTAACGGTTGACATAGGCGCATGGTCCGGTGAACGTGTTTACAAACCTCAAGTTCTCTTGAGATTCTCCTGAGCCGCACCTGAGGCTAGGTATCCCTGGTGTTCATAGGCTCATGGCATGTCGATTGAGGGCGAGTGGCAGGCGCTCCGACCACGCGGGAAGGGAAGGCCCGCGGTTGGCGACGCCGACGCAGCCAGGGCAATAGCCTTTGCTCGCGGACAGCGACCACCTATGAAACGATTCGCGTACGAGCTGCGCATTTGCCTGGGCTGGGCCTCGCTTAGCCGCCAGATGCTCTACAAGTGGGAGATGGGACGGTCACGGGTTCCCGCGTCAGTCTTGTTTGCCGCTGCGGAGGTCTGCAGCATCTCGGTGGACCGGCTACTGGCTGACTCGCGCCGACCTTAGATTCAGCCCGCTTGCGCTACCAGTTTCGATGCCGCTGACTGTGCTTCAGGACGGTTGCGATCTGTCGTCAGTGGTGGGCAGCAATGGAGCTGACACCAGCGATTAGGAGCACCAGCGCAACAGTCACGAAAAGCCCGACAACCGTCACCTGAGGCACTTTCACGCGAGCCTGCTAACCCGCCATGGTTTGAGCGTCAAAAAGGTCCAGGCCAGACTCGGCCACAAGAGCGCGACCGAGACGCTGATACCTATGGCCACTGGTGGCCGGACGCGGACGAGCAGACGCGCAACATCTTCAACGAGTCGCTCACTTGGGCTACGAAAGGCGGACAGTAGGCTCGGCGTACTGGTCAAGACCTAGCCGGGCTGCGTAGTAATTGCGTACTTTTGAGCCCTCGGCCTCGCGGTCGCGGGCTCATTTTGTATTCAAAACGGGCTTAGGTGGGTCGAGGGCGGACTGTAAGCCGGGTTTTGTATCCCTTGCGGGATGGTGACCATCTGTCTGGGACGCCGGTTGCCCGGCGCCTCTAGCGACCGATACCCGAGGGCTCGGCGAGCCGCCGTGGTCGCCCTCCTATTTGGTCTTGCTCCGGGCGGGGTTTGCCTGGCCGGCCGGTCACCCGGCCGCCGGTGGGCTCTTACCCCACCTTTTCACCCTTACCTGACGGCTCGTCTCCGGAGACACGTACCGCCAGGCGGTAATTTTCTGTGGCACTTTCCTTCGGGTCGCCCCGACTGGGTGTTACCCAGCGCCCTGCTCTTTGGAGCCCGGACTTTCCTCCAACCGCTTATTAGGTGGTCGGCGGTCACCCGTCCGCCTCGGCCCGGGTTAAGTCTACCCAGCCGCCTTGGGTTTCTTGACGTGCTCGTCGATCGCCATGTTGGCGAGAGCGTCCGCACCTTTGTTGCGCTCACGCTCGACGTGCTTGATCTCGACCTCGGCGAAGCCGGTGACCAGCTCCTTCGCCCTGGCGTTTAAGGGCTGCAGCCGAGCCTCCTTGACCCTCCACCGCCCATTGACCTGCTCCACTACCAGCTTCGAGTCGAGGAAGACTTCGAGGCGGTCGGGCTTCCATTCGAAGGCGGCCTTCAGGCCTTCGATCAGGGCGTGGTACTCGGCTTCGTTGTTGGTCGCGACACCCAGCCAGCGGTGCAGCCCGCGCAGGCGCACGCCATGCTCGTCCTCGATCAACACGCCGAGACCGGCCGGGCCAGGGTTACCGCGCGCGGCGCCGTCCGTGTAAAGGCGGAGGGTTTTCAGTCGCGGACCAGGATGCGGCCGCAGTTCTCGCAGTGCACGAGCTCATCGCCTTTGCGCAGCAGCTGCATGCCGGATGACGTGACAGTGACGTGGCACGCGGAGCACTGGTTGTTGACGACCTGGGCGACCGCCGGCCTCATGCGCATACGCGAATAGGCCGCCTGCGCCGCCGGAGGCGCCTGCTCCCAGATCGCGTCGCGCTCGGCCTCGACCTCGGCCAGCTCCGTCGTCCACGTCTCAAGCTCCGACCGAATCTCAGGTTCCTCGGACGCGGACTGCTTACGAGCCTGCTCGAGCTGGTTTGTGGCTTCGCGGACGGCCTCGTCGGCGGCGTCCGCGTCCTCCATCAGCTTGAGCTCCGCATCCTCCTCCTCGGCAAAGCGCTCTTTCATGTGCTTCACCTCTTCGGACATCTGCAGCAGCTCGCTGGGGCTGCGGATGCGGCCGCTCATCAGCTCTTTCTCCCGGGTGCGAAGCCGCGAGCGATGCGCCTCGCGCTCGTGGTCCGACTCGCGAACGCGGGCCGCTGTCACCTCTTGCGCCGCACGGGCTTCCACCAGCGTCTCCTCTCGCTCGACGATCTCGGGATCTGACTCGAGGCGCGAGTTGGCGCGCTCGATATTGTCGCGAAGACCTCGTTCCCTTTCGACCAGGCGCTGATGGTCGAGCAGGAGCTGGGCAGGTCGTGTCACTCAAGCACCACCAGCACCTGGCCTTCCTTGACCACGTCCGTCTCTTTCACCCGGATCTCTTTGACCGTGCCCGCGCGGGGCGCCGTGACCGAGATCTCCATCTTCATCGACTCGAGGATGAGGAGCACGTCCTCCTCGGCGACCTGGTCGCCCGGCTTCGCGGTGATTTTCCAGACGCTGCCTACCAACTCTGCTTTTACTTCGACGGTCATTGCCTGCTTAGGCCCCTCACCCTGGCCCTGCGCGCAAAGCGGCGATAAGGATTAGGACTCACTGATTGCTCCCCGATGGGGAGAGGGAAATCCTCTCCAGGCCCAGCTGCTCTCGGGCTTCGGCGATGCTTGCCACCTCGCGGCCCAGATCGCGGGCCAGGCGGCACGCCTTCTCGACCAGGTCTCCGTTGCTTTTCGCCATCTTTCCTTGCTCCACGTAGAAGTTGTCCTCGAGCCCGACGCGCACGTTGCCGCCCATCGCGATCGCCGCCGCCACCAGCGGCCACTGGTTGAGACCGATACCGATCACCTGCCAATGCGAGCCCTGCGGCAGCGAATCGACCTGGTCCACCAGGTGGCGCGTCGTGCCGGGGATGCCGCCGAGGACACCCATGATGAGGCTGAACTGGTAGGGCGCGTCGAGCACCCCCATGTCGATGAGGGGGCGAGTATTGCCGATATGGCCTGCGTCGAAGCACTCCATCTCCGGGCGGACCTTCGCGCTCTTCATCGTCTCCAGGAACATCTGAATGTCGCGAAACGGGTTCGCGAAGACGTGGTCGTGATAGAACGCCTTCTTCTTCTCAGAGTAGATCGCGTAGTTCATCGAGCCCATGTTCAGCGCGGCCATCTCCGGCCTCAGCTCGCGGATGTGCGCGACGCGCTCCTCGGCCGGGATGCCCACGGCTCCGGTCGAGAAGTTGACTATCACGTCAGTTCGCGCGCGCACCTCGTTGAAGATCTCGGCGAAGGTCTCGACGCTCCAATCCGCGCCACCCTGAGGGTTGCGGGCGTGGATGTGGACGATGGCCGCACCGGCGTCGACCGCGCGCTTCGCCTCCTCGCCGATCTCCCGGGGCGTGTAGGGGATGGCAGGACACTGCTCCCGTGTGGCCAGCACCCCGGTAAGCGCCGCGGTGACGATGACCTTGCTGCGCGCAAGCGCGGGCAGGTTGGGACCTACTGATTGCATCTAGACCGGAATGTTCCCGTGCTTGCGCCAGGGCCGGTCGATCCTCTTGTCGCCCGCCTGCTCGATGCCCCGGACGATGACGCGCCGAGTCTCGGCCGGGTCGATGACGTCGTCGATCATCGCCCACCCCGCCGCGAGGTAGGGGTTGATCTGCTCGCGGATTGCCGCGATCATCTGAGCGCGCGCAGTCTCTGGATCCGCCGAGGCTTCGATCTGCTTGTTGAAGATGATGTTGACGGCACCCTCTGGTCCCATCACCGAGATCTCGGCCAGCGGCCACGCAACCAGCACATCGGGCTCATAACCCTTGCCGCACATCACGTAGTAGCCGGCGCCATAGGCCTTGCGCATGATGATGGTGATCTTCGGCACCGTGGCCTCTGCCGTCGCGTAGAGCATCTTGGCGCCGTGGCGGATGATGCCGTGCTTCTCGACCTGCGAGCCGACCAGGAACCCGGGCACGTCCATCAGGTAGACCAGCGGCACATTGAACGCGTCGCACATGCGGATGAAGCGGGCCGCTTTGTCGGCGGCGTCCGAGTCGAGAATTCCGCCCTTCTGCATCGGCTGGTTCGCGACGACACCAACCGCGTGGCCTGCGGCGCGGGCGAGGCCGATCACGATGTTCTTGGCCCACGTCGGCTTGATCTCGAACCAGGTGTCCTGGTCGAACACGGCCTTGATCACGCGCCTGACGTCATAGGCCGTGCGCGGGCTGGCCGGGACGATCTTGTCGAGGCCTTCGACCGAGCGATCGGGTGGATCCCCTGTGTCGACAAATGGCGCGGCCTCGGTGTTGCTGGACGGCAGGTACGACAGGAAACGTCGCACCATCTCGATGCACTCACGGTCGTCGGAGACCTCGTTGTCGCCCACGCCCGATTCGTAGCAGTGGACCTGGGAACCGCCCATGTCGTGGTCGGTCACATCCTCCCCAGTCGCCGCCTTCACCAACCGCGCGCCGCCGAGCGACATGGACGAGGTTCCCTTCACCATCGGAACGAAGTCGGCGAGACCCGGGATGTACGCGGTCCCGGCCGAGCACGGCCCGAGCATGGCCGCGACCTGCGGGATGACGCCCGACATCACCACCTGGTCGGCGAACAGGTAGCCCGTGCCGGCAAAGGTCGAGCCGGCGGCTTCCTGGATGCGGGCGCCGGCCGAATCCAGCAGCCATACGATCGGCTTGCGATAGCGGAGCGCGAGCTCGCGGACCCGGGCGGCCTTGAACTGCTCCCCCACCGCACCCATCGATCCGGCCATTACGGTGAAGTCGTAAGCAATGACCCACACCTGGCGTCCCTCGACCAGGCCGTGGCCGGTGACGACACCATCGGCCGGGGTTCCATCCGGGTCTGACTCGCCGCCGCGCACCGGCTGCTGGTGAGCGAGCAGTCCGAGCTCCACGAACGTGTCCTTGTCGAACAACAGGTCGAGCCGCTCGCGGACAGTCAGCTTGCCGCGCTCGTGCTGCTTCTTGATCCTCGCCTCGCCGCCCATGGCGAGGTTCTTGGCCCGCCTGGATTTCAGGTCTGAGATCCCGGCCCCGTAGTCCTCGCCCACCGGGGGAATTCTATTTGCCTACCAAAAGGTCGGGCCGATTCCCCCAGCGGTCGAGGAACCGGTACATGTTGCGCCGGGATAGGCGCTGGCGCTCCTTCGGATCCGTCGCCTCCCACAGCCGGTGCTCGTGCTTCTCGAGCGGCAAGTTCGGTACCACCAACGCACGACCGCCCCGGTCCCGAAGCCGGAAGCTGAACTCGATGTCGGCGATCCGGTAGAACTGGAACCTCGGGTCGAATCCCTCCAGCGCCTGCGCGTCGGCGCGACGAAAGGCCATGCAGTAGCCCTCGATCGCGTCCACCTCCGGCCCCTCGCTGGCCGCAAACTCCTTCGGCGTCCCCTGGCCGCGCAGACCGTACGGACCGGCCACCGCCACGGACGGATCTGCGAGGGCCTTGATGAGCGGCGACACGGCATCCCCGGTCAGATCCACGCCCGAGTCGAAGAGAATCACCACCTCGCCCGCCGCCGCCTCGATGCCCGCGTTGACCGCCCCGGCGAACCCAAGCGGAGGTTCGAGCCGGAGCGAGCGGAAGCGCTCCGCCGCGCGGCTATCGAGCCAGGCCGCGATTCGGGTGTCGCCCGAGTTGTCAACGATGAGGGCTTCGAAGTCGGCCTTGCAGTGGGTGAAGACGGAGAGGAGCCAGCGCTCGGCGTCCGGCTTCCAGCCCTGCACGACCGTGAGCAGGGTGACCGCGCGCGGAGCCGGCTGCTCGCCCTTGCTCGGCGGCGCGATCAGCGCCTGCAGCTCGCTCCCCTGGGCGCTGTCCACGACGTCCCACCCGCCCGCGCGGAGGCGCTGGCGGAGGGCGTCGGCGGCTTCGAAGTCCTTGTCCCGCCTGAGCCGCACGCGCTCGACGAGCAGTTTGTGGGCCTCTTGTTGGTCTAGCGCTTTTTGGCCTTTACGGCGGCGGTGAGCGCGGGGACGATCTTAAGGGCGTCGCCAACCACTCCGAGGTCGGCCATCTTCATGATCGGCGCCTCGGCGTCCTTGTTGATGGCGATGATCACCTTCGAAGCTTTCATCCCGACCGTGTGCTGCATAGCTCCCGAGATCCCCACCGCGATGTAGACGCCGGGGCGCACCGACTTCCCGGTCTGCCCCACCTGCATCGAGTACGGCACCCAGCCCGCATCCACCACAGCCCGGCTCGCCCCGACCGCGCCACCCAGCGCGCCCGCGAGGTCCTCGAGCAGAGGGAAGTTGTCGGGACTGCCCATGCCGCGGCCGCCGCTGATCACGACCTTGGCGTCCTCGAGCTTCACCTTCTCCGAGGCTTCGACGACGCGCTCCACGATGTGCGCGCGCTTCGAACCGGCGTCGACAGAGATGCTGAGCTCTTTGACCTCCGCTGTCCCGCCGGACTCGGACGATTCGAACGACTTTGGCCGCACGAGGATGATCGCGGGCTTCTGGTTGGCCTTCATCGAGGCCATCTTCGCCCCGCCGAAGTAAGGCACCTTGGCCACGAAGCCACCGTCCTTCGCCGCCACGTCGGCCGCGTTGGAGATGAGTCCGACTTCCAGCCGTGCGGCGAGACGCCCCGCCACGTCGCGGGAGTCAGGTGTGAAGCCGAAAAGCATGAGGTCGGGAGCCTGCTGCTTGTAGAGCGATGCCAGTGCATCGGTCGCCGGTTCCGCTATGAAATCGTCGAACGCAGCATCCTCGTTGACGTGGACGACCTTGGCGCCGTGCTTGCCAAGCGTCGCGGCGGCTGCCTTGGCCCCCGCGCCCAGCGCGATCACCTCGACGTCACCCAGCTCGCGGGCCTTGGCCAGAAGCTCCAGCGCGGTGGGTACCAGCGTGCCCTGGTTCAGCTCCGCATAGACCCATATCTTTGCCATCGACTAAATCACCTTGGCCTCGGCGAGCACCTGCATGATGCGATCGATCGCAGTGCCGTCGAACTCGATCACGACGCCGGACTTGCGCGTCTCGGCGTCGGCGAGGCCCTCGATGGTCTCGGCCGCCTCACCGCGCTCGATCGCGAGGTCGCCCAGGCCCACCTGTTTGATCTCCTTCGAGCGTGCGGCCATGATGCCCTTGAGGGAGGCGTAGCGCGGTTCCGCGATGGCGGCGGTGACGGTGATCAGAGCGGGCGTCGCGACCTCGACCACCTGGTATCCGTCGGCCGTCTGCCGGTGGACCTTCAGGTTCGAACCGTCGACCTCCACCTTCTTGGCAAAGCTCACCTGGGGCAGCCCCAGCAGCTCGGCGAGCATCGGCGGCACCATCCCGGTGCTTCCGTCGTACGACTCCGTCCCGCAGATCACCAGGTCCGGACTCTCGGCCTTGATCGCCGCGGCAAGCGCCCGTGCCGTGAGCAGCGCGTCGGCCCCGGCCAGCTGGGGATCGGTGATCAGGATGCCGCGGTCGGCGCCCATCGAAAGGCCCTTGCGGATGGCGTCCTTTGCTCGCTCCGGCCCCATCGAGACCAGGACGACCTCGCCGCCATGCGCCTCCTTGAGCTGCAGAGCCTCCTCGACCCCGCACTCGTCGCCGGGGTCGAGGACCACCTCCTTCTCGCGCGAAAGGGTGTTGTCCGCCTCCAGAGTGAGGGTGGAATTGGGATCCGGGACCTGTTTCACGGTGACAACGATTTTCAAAGCGCTCGTCAATTATCGCTGCCCCGCAAATTCGGCATGGAAGCGCTCCAGGTCCTGCGGCGTGTTGAGGCTCCTGAACAACTGAGGATCGAGGCCTTCGAGCCACGTGACGTCCAGCTCGGCGGCGAGCTCAGCGGCCTTGAACCGCCCTGCATTGAGCGCGCCGGTGATGAAAGGCAGCGCGGATCGCCTGTAGGCTGCGCAAACCGGCTCGGGACGGCCGTCGATGCGTGGGATGGCAGCGTCGCATCCACGAGCGGCAGCGATCGCCATCTGAGCGACCTCCTGCGTCACGTAGGGCATGTCGCACGCGACCACGAACATCACCTCGTTGCGCGCCGCCACGAGCCCGGCCTCGAGGCCGCCCAGCGGACCCGCCGACGGCTTGCGGTCGAACACGACCCGGTAAGGCACGGGCTCCTCGAGCTGCTCCGGCTCGGCAAACGAGACCATCACCTCGGAGAACGCGGGAGCCAGGCGTTCCGCCACATAGCGCAGCAGGTATGTGTCCCCCACCTCCACCCAGGCCTTGGGGCGGCCCATCCGCCGGCTGCCGCCGCCGGCCACCACCAGCAACGAGGCTTGCATATGCTCATCATCGTCCTGCGATGAAAGCGATCGACTTCCACGTTCACCTGCCCACCCCCGAGTGGCTCGACACCTCGATGCGGGGCTACGTCGAGGCGGCCGAGACCTACTTTCGCTCCAAGGTTGCGCGGCGATCGCTCGACGAGCTGGCAAGCGACTACGAGGAGCTGGACATGCTCGCGGTGCTTCTTGCCTGGGACGCCGAGACGGCGACGGGCCGCCCGAGGGTGCCGAACGAGCTGGTCGCACAGGCCTGCAAAGACCACCCGAAGGCGTTCGTCGGCTTCGGCAGCGTCGACCCGCTGAAAGGAGAAGGCGCAGTCGGCGAGCTTGACCACATCGCGGAGCTAGGACTGAAAGGGGTAAAGCTGCACCCCTCCCTCCAGGCTTTCGCGCCCGACGACGAGCGGTACTGGCCGTTGTACGAGCGGTGCGAGGAGCTAGGGCTGGTGCTGCTGTTCCACACCGGAACGAGCGGCATCGGCGCCGGGCAGCCGGGCGGGCAGGGAATCCGCCTCGACTACGCGCGTCCGATCCGACTGGACGCCGCCGCCGCCTCGTTCCCCGACCTGAAGATCATCGCCGCGCATTTCGGCTATCCGTGGCACCTCGAGCTGATAGCAATGGCGCTGCATAAGACGAACATCTACATCGACATCTCCGGCTGGGCCCCGCGCTACATCCCGGCCGAGGTGATGCGCGACATGAAGGGCCGGCTGCAGGACCAGTTCCTATTCGGCAGCGACTACCCGTTCATCCAGCCGAAGCGGTGCCTGGAGGAGCTGAAAGGGCTCGCCCTGCCCGACGAGGTCCTTCAAAAAGTGCTGCTAGGCAACGGCAAACGACTGCTCGGCCTTTCCTAGGCCGTTTGGTGCCGGAACCCGCCGATGCCCGCGATTGCGGGTTTGCTGACGGCACGAAGCGCGCGGGAGCCGGCACTCGCGGGCATCAAAGTTCTCTAACCTGGATTGTCATAGCCGGCCACGAGCCGCGCCGTCGCGCTTGCGTGCACTGTGACGGTGCGAGTGAACACGCTGAAAGGCAGCGTCACGGACTCGCTTGTGACGAGCGCCACCTCGACGCCGCTGATTGTGGACGCGTCGACGGTCGCGCCCGGCTCCTCATCGACGAGCGTCTGATTGGCGACGAGCTTGACCGCGGAGGTGTTGAGGGTGAGTGCCCCGCTTGACCGGAGCGCGGCTGCGTTCAGCTGCTGAGCCGCCGACTCCGCGGCCTGCGCGGTCGCGGCCTGTAGGCCGGCCTCGCGGCCGGCGACGATCGTGGCGTCGACGGCATAGGCCGCGACCGGCAGCAGCACGACCGGAAGGACGAGGGCGAAGAACGCGAGCACCTGTCCGCCTTCTTTCGAGGTATTGGTCACGGCCGGTGGCTTCGCCACGACTCGAGCGGGACGGCCGCGTGAGATACAAGCGTCAGCTGCCTGGGAAAGACAAGCGCCGCCCACGAGATGTCGACGGTGCCCGAGGCCGTTGCCTCGACCTCACCGGTCCGGCTGAACTTGCCAACGGAGATGCTCAAGTGCGAGGAGCTGAGTGGATAGCCAGCGGCCATCGAGGCGAACCTGGCCTGAGCTTCGCTCTCGGCGCTTACGGGATCTGGCGCGCGAGAGGCCTCGGCGGCCGCAGCCTGTGTCGCGGCTTCGAGGCCCTCCCGCGCATCCACGACTTGCACACCGGCGGCCGCGCCAAGCGTCAAGAGAAGGACAACCGGCGCGCAGAGCGCCAGCTCGACGAGCGACTGGCCTCGACTCATCGGTTGAACGTCTCTTTCTGAATTACCACGTGGGCGCTCAGAGGCAAGCCTTCTGGTGGTCCGAAAGGGACGAGTGCAGGCGCCGAGCCGCCGACGTCAACCTGCATCGCCGAGCCAAGGTCCGTCGCGCACACCCAGACCGGCGGTCGCGCTCCGCCCTCTGCGGGACACCAGGCGCCGGCTCGCGCGCCGACCAGGCTGGGCGTAAGGACACGCATGGTCACGATTTCCGCGACTCGAGGACTCGAGCCCTCGACCGACGCGGCGCGGGCGCCCGCTAGCGCTGCCGACCTCGCCGCAAACGACTCCTCCCCCCACACGGCGAGCTCGACTGAGCCGAGCACAAGCAGGAGCGCTACCGGCCACGCCAACGCGAACTCCATGATGGCCGCGCCGCGCTTCCGACAAGCGAGTCTCAACGGAGGCTTCTCTGAAGGACAGAGACCGCGGGGAACATCAGGACTCCAAGGAACGGCAGCAGTACCGCGACCGCCGCCGGCAGCAGCACATGGTTCAGCGCGCGCCTGCTCTGAGCGATCAGCTCGCGCCGCTGAGCGCGGCGCAAATCGGTCGCAAGGGCGCGGACGCCCTGGCTGGCAGCGGTGCCGTAGTCACGGCTGGCGGCCAGGATCGTGGCCAGGCTGCTCAGAGCGGCGATCTCGTGCTGGTCGGCGTAGTCGATCAACCGAGCCTCGAAAGACGCCGAGCCGACGACCTGCGACGCGATGAGCATGCGACGAAGATCGATCGCAAGCTCGCTCTCGACCTGGACGCACACTGATCCCAGAGCTGCGAGCGCGCTGCCTCCGCCGCTCAACTCCAGCGTGAAGAGCTCCAGAAGAGGAACCAGCTCCCCTGACATGCGCCGGCGACGCTTTTCGACAGCCGCGTTCAGCGTGACCGCGAATGCCACGCAGCCGCTCAGGAATCCGCACATCGCAACGATGCCCGAGACGGCGGCCCCAAGCGCGCCCAGGCACAGCGCGCACGCAATCGCCAAAACTGCGACGCGCTCTCGGGTTTCCTGCCAGCCGGCAAGCTCCAGATCGCGAGCGAGTCGCCGGCGGACGAGGCCTACGGGCACGGCGGCACTGATTTTGTTTTGCTGCTTCTTGAGCCATGTGAGGTCAGGGGCCGCCGGCTCGTGCGCCGCCACCAGCACCGCACCTGAACAGAACGCGCCTGCTCCGATCGAAGCTACGACTATCCATAGGTCAGGCATCGGTCAACCGCACGCGCTGCAGGCCCGGCAGCTCCAGCAGCCGGCGCATCCACGCGTAACCGGCAGCCATCACACCGAGCATCGCGAGCAGGAACGCCGACCCAGTGGGTTGGTGGAACGCGTCGAGATAAGGCGAGTGGAGGGTGGAGAGAATCAACAGGAATGCGATTGGCAGCGCAACGATGATGGTCGACGCAGAGCGCGCCTGCGCCTGCAGCGCGCGGGCCTCACGCTCAACCTCCTGCGCGGTCGTGACGGACGACTCGAGGTCGACGAACAGGGGTACCAGCTCGCCGCCGCCTGGACGCTGGATGAGGACCGCGGCGGCAAGCATGTCGAACAGCGGCTCGCCGATGCGCTCGCGCGCCTCCTTCCACGCCTGTCTCCGGCCGATCGACCTGGCGGCGATGAGGCGGAACTCGCCCCTGAGAGGAACGGGCCCGCGCTCGGCCAGCACCGCAATCGCCTGGTTCACGCTCGGAGCCCCTGTCTCGAGGAGCTGCCGCAGCATCCTCGTCGCTTCGAGCACTGCGTCCTGGCGCATGACCTGTTGAGCCCGCAAACGAGCCGTCACCACGGCCCGAACCGCTGATGCGCCACCGGCCGCTGCGGGAACGGCCAGCACTACGAGTCCTGTCATCGCCGTCGCCGTCACGGCTGCCGCGAGCGCCGCACAGCACTCGCCGGCGACCAGGGTCGGTCCGTCGAGCCACGCCCACCCGGTCCCTGCCGAAAGGCTGAGCCGTCGCGACCACCACCTGGCAAGTGCGCGCCAGAGCCACGCCGGAACGACCGGCGCGGGCGCGCCCACCGCGAGAATCGCGGCCAGCACCCCGAGTCCTGCGCTCAAGGCGGCCGCCGTTTCAATCATCGAAGCCGTCCAGCAGCCGCGACGGATCGCTCACGTCGGCGAGCTTCGCCCACACGCGTTCTGGCATCGACGCGGGAGAGCCGACCCGATGCCAGCGGCCGTCCGGGCGCAGCGCGACCAGCTCCTGCAAAAGTGGCCGCCCGTCGTCGAGACCGGCGACGCAGCTCACCGAAAGCAGCTTTCGCTTCCTGGTTTCCGACAAGGTCCGCTCGCTTTGCGAGCGGTTGGCGCCGCCCCGAACGATCGCGGCGTGCAGAACAAGGTCAACGGTGTTCACGACCTCTGCAAGCACCGCCTCGGAGCGCGGCGCTTGCGGGTTGCGAAGCGCGAGCCGGACCAATCGCGGCAGGGTCTCGCGTGGGCTGTCAGCGTGCAGCGTGCAAATGGAGCCCGGATGCCCCGTATTTCCTTAAGGTGTACGGACTTACCGCCTGTCGCGGTGAAGACGCCGAGCGCCGGAGGCGGGACGCTTCGCGTGTGAATGAAGCGTGCCCAGCGCCGGCGCCGGGGC
>Ga0208356_1000074_pt1 | contig 35703 bp, 30 predicted proteins | sample NGESurshal072012_4_FD_184467 | JGI IMG/M metagenome (GOLD analysis project Ga0208356, IMG submission 184467) | Arctic peat soil microbial communities from Barrow, Alaska - NGEE Surface sample 53-1 shallow-072012 (SPAdes) | ecosystem: Environmental > Terrestrial > Soil > Wetlands > Peat ... | reverse complement strand
TTTATCGGATCGTCATTCTTTTGGGCGGCAGCACCGCGAACGCTACCGAGGTCGATCTATTCGAGAAAGTCTTTAAGGGATTGGGTTGGTTGCCGGGTCAAGACCTTGAGATCGAGTATCGTTGGGGCGCCGGAGATACCGAACTTAACAAAGCCTTTGCGAAAGAGATAATCGCGATGAAGCCAGACGCCATCCTTGCCGGGACTAATACGGCAATGGCTGCTCTGCATCGGGAAGTTTCGGCAATTCCGACCGTATTTGTTATGGTCAGCGACCCGGTTGGAATGCATTACGTTGATAGTTTTGCACACCCCGGAGGAAATGTTACCGGGTTCACGCCATTTGCCCCCTCGCTGGGAAGCAAGTGGGTGTCGCTGTTAAAAGAGATCGCTCCAAACGTTGAAAATGTTGGCCTAATCTACAACCCTGAGCCGGGCAACAACTCGGCTTCCTTCGCGGGACCTATTGAAGCCGCAGCACCATCGCTGGGCGTAAAATCAATCCTAAGACCTGTTGGAGACAGCGCCGGTATCGGCCGCCTAATTTTGACGCTGAGTGAAAAGCCGGATAGCGGCTTGATATTTCTCCCAGACGCTTTCACATCCGTACATCGCGAAGCGATAGCTGCCGCAGTAGCGCAACATCGACTGCCAGCGATTTATCCACTTCGCTTCTTTTGCGACGCAGGTGGCCTGATATCTTATGGGATCGATGTATTCCAGTTGTACGAGCAAGCAGTCTCTTATGTTAGCCGTATATTGCGTGGTGCCAATCCGGCCGATCTCCCGGTGCAAGCTCCCACCAAGTTTGAACTCGTAATCAATTTGAAGACAGCGAAGACCCTGGGTCTTGCCGTTCCGCCCACACTACTCGCGAGTGCCGACGGGGTGATTGAATGAAGCGGCGGGAATTCATCACGCTTATGGCCGGCACTACATGGCCGCTCGTCGCTCACGCGCAACAGTCAGAGCGGATGCAGCGGATCGGCGTGATGATGGGCTCCGGCGAGAACCCTATCGCGCAATCCATGCTTGATGCGTTCAAACAGGAACTTGCAGCCCTTGGATGGATCGAGGACCGCAACCTTCGCATCGACTATCGTTGGGCTGCCGCCGACGTAAATCGGGCGGGAGAGTTTGCGAAACAATTGGTAGCTCTGCAGCCAAAAGTGATCCTGTCCAGCACCACGCCGGTGACCGCCGCGTTGCATCGCGAAACCAAAACCATCCCCCTTGTCTTTGTAATCGTCTCCGACCCGATCGGTAGCGGCTTCGTCGAAAGCCTGCCGCGTCCGGGTGGCAACGTCACCGGCTTTGTCAATCTTGAAGCCTCGCTGGTCGAGAAGTGGTTGGAACTGCTCAAGGAGATTGCGCCGAGCGTGACGCGGGTTGGTGTGATGTTCAATCCGAAAACGGCTTCGTATGTCGAATATTACCTGCGCCCCTGGAGGCCGTGGCGTCAAAATTTGACGTGAAGGTTTTTGCAGCGCCCGTTCACAATGACTCTGATATCGGAACCGCTATCACCGAGCTCGGACGCGAGCCGGGCGGGGGCCTCATTGTCATGACCGACATTTTCAACTTCGTTCATCGCAACTCAATCATCGCGCTGACGATACAGAACAAGCTACCGGCAATAATTGAAAATCTGTCGGAAGGCTGTCTGATCTCTTACACCGTCGATTACTTCGATTTATTCCGGCGCGCGGCCAGTTACGTCGATCGCATCCTGCGTGGCGCAAAACCAGCCGAACTTCCCGTTCAGTTACCGACCAAGTTCGAGCTTGGCGTGAACCTCAAGACCGCCAGGGCGCTCGGCCTTACGGTGCCGACAACGTTGCTCGCCCGCGCCGACAAGGTGATCGAATGAGTGGGCGATGTCGCTTATTGGCAGATTTTGTTCCGAAGGTCGAGTTTGAGCGACTAGAATATCGCACTCTGATCCTTCGGGGATGGTCATGCGAAGACGAGATTTCATCACGCTCCTCGGCGGTGGTGCGGCTTCGTGGCCGCTCACGGCTCGCGCACAACAGCAAAGGATCTGGCGCGTCGGATATTTGATTTCCGGGCCGCCAGATGCCCTCGACAGTTTTCGACGGCGGATGACCGAGTTGGGATATGTTGAAGGCAAGAATCTCATCGTCGAGGCGAGAGCAGCCGCAGGCCACTACGACCGTCTACCCGGTTTTGCAAAGGAAATTGCAGATCTTCACCCGGATGCCATCGTCGCCGAAGCTACTCCGGCCATCGCGGCGGCACAGCGGGCGACCGGGACGATTCCTATTGTTATGGCGCCTGCAACCGATCCAATTGGGTCAGGCTTCATCGAGAGCTTTGCTCGCCCCGGCGGTAATATAACCGGCGTCGCAAACATGTTTGGCGACCTGACTGCGAAGTCATTGGAGATTCTTCATCGCGTTCTTCCAGACGCGAAAATGATCGCCGTTTTGATGTCGGCTAATCCGACACATGCGCAACTGTACGAAGTTGCGCGCAATGGGGCACAGACAATCGGGATGCACACGGCTCCCTTTGTGGCGGCCACGCCCGGCGATCTGGACCGGGCATTTCTGGAAATCAAACAAGCAAAATGCGATGCGCTCTACGTGCTGGCAGACCCGTACCGTCCGAAAATCTCCGAGTTGGCTGCGGTCAACCAGATCCCTGCGATCTACCAATATAGCGTTTTCGTCGAGACTGCAGGAGGACTGATGAGCTATGGTCCGAACATCCAAGCGGTGATCGCCCATGCAGCCGATCTTCTCGACAAGATATTCAAGGGAGCCGTTGCGGCGGCGCTGCCGGTTGAGCAACCAACCGAATTCGAACTGGTCCTCAATCTCAAAACCGCAAAGGCGCTTGGTCTGACGATACCGGAATCCGTTGTTCTGCTGGCCGACAGGGTGGTTGAGTAGAGGGGCCGTCCGCTGGCGTGAAGGTTTGCGGGATGCCGGTCCATGGTGATGCGATCGCCAATAGCGCCCGACGTTTCAGAATAGCGCGGTCCCGAAATGATGGCCGGAAGCGTAGGTGGGAGATCGAGATGGATGATCGAACCGTGCGGGCGGCGCTGGAGCGTCATTGGGATGCTTCGGACGCGAGCGATTTCAAGGTCGAACATGAAATCTACCGCGAGGATGCCGTGCTTGATTATCCGCAATCGGGTGAGCGGATCCGTGGCCGGCACAACATTCAAGAGAGCCGATTCGTCCAGCCAAACAAGAAGCGCTTTACGGTCCGGCGAATTATCGGCAGCGGCGATCTCTGGGTCACTGAATTCGTACTTACCTATGACGGCATACCATCCTACGCGGTGAGCATCATGGAATTCCGCGAAGGACTGGTGGCCAACGAAACGCAATATTTCGCCGATCGGTTTGACCCTGCACCCTCGCGCGCGCATCTTGTCGAGCGAGTGGTGTAGAGGCCCGGATCGAGGCGGAATCCCCCCGAGATCAGGCGTTCCCGTTTCAGGACATCGACCTCGCCATCTTCCGCGCGGCAGGCGGGCTCGCCGAAGCCGCGAACAATCTGGCGATGGCGGCTTTCGGTTTCGGATGACTGAACAGATAGCCCTGCATCTCGGTACAGCCCAATGCCTTGGCGATTCGCTGCTGCTCGCGTGTCTCGACGCCTTCGGCCGTGGTGTTGATGCGCAGATTGTGGGCGAGGTCGGCAATCGCGCGGACGATGGCCGCTGAATCGCTCTCGTCGGAAAGGTCCTTGATGAAGGACCGGTCGATCTTGATCCGGCTGAAGGGAAAGCTCCGCATGTAGCACAACGACGAATAACCCGTGCCGAAATCGTCCATGGCGATCCGCACACCAAGATCATGCAGCCGATTGAGCGTGGCCAGGATCAGTCCGGTATCCTGCATCAGCAGGGATTCCGTGATCTCGATTTCCAGCCGCGTGGCCGAAAGACCGGTCACCTCGAGCGCGTCGCTGACGATCTTGAAAAAATCCGAGTTCAGGAACTGCTTTGGCGAGACGTTGACCGATACCTTGACATGGGCCGGCCAGTTCACGGCTTCGGCACAGGCGGTTCGCATCACCCATTCACCGAGTTTTGCGATCAGGCCGGTCTCTTCCGCCACCGGGATGAATTCGGTTGGGGAGATGGTCCCGCGCTCCGGTTGGTGCCAGCGCAGCAGCGCCTCGCAGGCGACGATCTCGTTTCGCTCGAGATTGATGATCGGCTGATAATACAATTCGAATTGTCCCTCGGCCAGCGCCGTGCGCAAATCGAGCTCGAGATTGCGCCGCTCCGTCACCCGTTCATGCATGGCGGCTTCGAAAAACCGGTGCGTGCCGCGACCGCCCGTCTTGGCGCCATAGAGCGCCAGATCGGCGTTCTTGAGCAACCGATCGGGGTCGGTGCCGTCGTTGGGTGCGACCGCAATGCCGATGCTGGTATCGATCACGACCTGGCTGTCATCGAGGTTGTAGGGCAACGCAATCGCGTCGCGGAGCCTTCTGGAAAATCGTTCGGCGTCGGCGGGTTGGGCGATCTTGGTCTGGATGACCGCAAACTCGTCTCCGCCCAGCCGAGCCACCAGATCGGTTTCCCGGACACAGTCGCGCAAGCGGTCGGCGACCGCTCGCAGCAGATTGTCGCCGACCGGATGGCCCAGCGTGTCGTTGACATTCTTGAAGTTGTCGAGATCGAGGTAAAGAACGGCCAGCCGCTCTCCGATCATGATCCATTTGAGCGCCTCCTCGAGCCGCTGCCGAAACAGCACCCGGTTGGCGAGACCGGTGAGCGAGTCATGATGGGCCATGTAGACAATCTGGGCATCGGCCTTCTGGCGATGGCTGACATCTTCATGGGTCACGACCCATCCGCCATCGGACATCGGGCGCTCCACGACATGCACGGTGCGCCCATCGCCGGTGTGGAGATAGGTGCTGGTCGGCTCCCGCCGCGCAATCCGCCGCAAAATATCGCTGCAATATTGTTCGACATCTTCCGCCAGTCCACCGGCCGCCTTGCGATATTGGATCAATTCGATCAGAGAGCATTGCGGCTTCAGGCGACTGCGCGAGAGTCCATACATTTCGAGATAGCGATCGTTGCAGATGACGATTCGGCCGCTTGCATTCACCATCACCAGGCCCTGGCTCATATTGTTCAGGGCGAGCTCGAGGCGAAGGCTGTGGGTCTGGAGGTCGAGCTCCTGCCCTTGCGGCGGACAGCTTCTCCGGTTCAGTTCGCGAAGAAGTGCTCGAAACCATCGCATTGCAATCTCACAAATTGGCAGCCTCCAGGACACCCTCGCATGGTCGGGTCAAGGCCCCAGAGCGAGAGCGTCGAGGCGGATGGTGGGCGCAATCGCTCACTGAATAGGATGGCGGGGCTTGCTCAATCCTTTAGGTTCATGGTGAACCTCGTTAAATTTATGTAGGACGTTTTGCATTTCGTGTAACGTGACTGGCGCCATCGCCTCCATCTTGTCGGCGTTCCCGAATGGCCGAGAAATTTACCGATCAAGTGGACTACACAAAACCGCTTGGCTCCCGTCGGAGACGCTTCCTATGATGGAATGGCTTCCGGACGGCCTCTCCCGGAGTCGTTCCCGGCGCGGCGAAGGTTCAGGCGATGGCGACCACGGGGTTGCATTTGAGCAAGCGTGCGCAGCGTGTCTTGCGTGAGCTGCTGGGACATGGCGCCGACCTTGATCGCCCCGAGATTGTCGCGCAGGCTTCGGAAACCGCATTGAAGCGCACCATGGGTTGCGGCCAGGTGACGCTGCGGGAAATTCGGCTCTGGCTGTCCGTCCGCGGCCTCGAATTCGCACGTTCAGACGATGCCGCGCATCCCGGCCAGATCTCCTCGGGGGAGAAGCTTCGGCTGCATTGAGGCGCGTGCCGGGTTTCAATCGAGCGGCGGCGGCGAGTTCTGCAGGAGCGCGCTGGCGACGTTGCGGATGGTCTGAATCAGCGCCTCGGCGGAGGGCGAAAGCTCCGCTCCGGAACGCGTGATGATCCCGATGGTTCCGGCCGTCGTTGGCAGCCTCACCGGCAGGATCACAATGCGTCCGCGTTCATAGTCATCGAAGGTGACCTGACGTGGCCAGACCGAAATGTAGTCGGCGTCGAGCAAAAGGCGGCGATTGGTGAGCAGCGAGAGCGACTCGATCGCATGCGCCGGCGGTTCAAGGCCAAGATCGTAGAATGCCCGATCGACCTGGCCTCGCAGCGTGGTTTCCTCACGCGGCAGAATCCAGGGATAGCCCGAGAGTTCCTGCAGGGTCAGCGTGCGCTGCTTCGAGAGCGGGTGACCGGTGCGAACGACGATGCACGCTTCATCGCGGATCAGCAGTTCCTGCATCAAGCCCTTTCCCTGCCGGTGTTCGGGCAGCCGGCCAATCACGAGGTCGATCTCTCCCACCTTCAGCGCCGGGAGCAGGAGGTCATTGGTTCCTTCGACAATGGCAACGGTCAGATTCGGCCGTTGTTGGTGCAGCAGAGCGATCGCATTCGGCAGGAGGCGGGCCGATGCCGTCAGGAACGTGCCCACCACGACCCGTCCCCCGGTGCCGTCCTTGAGATCCGTCAGTTCGCTGGCCGCATGTCCGAGCTGTACCAGGATCAGCTTCGCATGTCGCAACAGCGCGTGACCAAAGGGCGTCGCGACGACGCCGCGATTGGCGCGCTCGAACAGCTTGACGCCGAGCACCTGCTCGACTTCCTTGAGGGTCTTGGTGACGCTCGGTTGCGTCAGATTGAGGGTTCTGGCGGCACCCACCAGGCTTCTGGCCTCACCGACGGCGATGACGGTCCGAAGATGTCGGATCGTGAGGCGGGTTGCTAAGAAATGCGAGAGCATTGAGCGTCCAGCGAAGGGCCGGGATGCTTTCAGCCGCGATCAGCGGCCTTCTCTGCCATTCCCATCCTGAATATCACGATAGCAAGAATTCAGTCGCGCAAAGCCACCCGTTTGCTATTTTTTGTGTGGTACGGGCGCTTCGTCAAACCGGCGGATGTTCAGTTCAGGCGCAGGCAGTCACATTTTGGATAGATGCCTCGTCATTCCACGATTGGATCCCATGCAGCAAGTCGGAAGCAGTCTCGATCAACACGTCAAGGATCTGAACCTGGCTCTCAACAACATGCGCCAGGGGCTGCTGATGTTCGATGAGTCGGCCCGCGTCGTCGTCTGCAATCAGCGCTACATCGAGATGTACGGCCTCTCCCCCGACGTCGTCAAAACCGGCAGTACCTTGACCGAGGTGATCCGGCACGGGACCGAGCGGGGCTCGTTTTCCGGTGATCCCGAGGGTCTCAGCGCAAGCATATTGAAGCGGATCAGCAGGGGAGCGGTGACGAACGTCTGCCTCAATACCGCAGACGGCCGCACCATGAACGTGATCGAACGGCTGGTTCCGGGAGGCGGCTGGGTCGTAACCCATGACGATATCAGCGAGAGCCGGCAGGCCGAGGCCCGCATCGTCCATCTCACCCGACATGACCCTCTGACCGACCTGCCAAACCGGGCCCAGTTTCATGAAAGCCTTCGGCAGGCGCTGGGGTGGATCCGGAGGGGCGGGCGACTTGCCGTGCTGTTGCTCGATCTCGACCACTTCAAAACCATCAATGACACGCTCGGTCATCCGGTCGGCGACGATCTCCTGAAGGCGGTCGCAGCGCGGCTGCAACAATGCGTCGGCGATACCGGAACCGTCGCCCGCCTGGGCGGCGATGAATTCGGCGTCGTACAGATCAGAATGCACGATCCATCGGCGACGGCCGCGCTGGCGGTGCAAATCCAGCAAGCGGTCGCCGTCCCCTACGAACTCAACGGTCATCATCTTCTCATCAACGTCAGCATCGGCATCGCCCTTTCGTCCGACGAAGGTCTTGATGCCGATAGCCTGCTCAGGAACGCCGACATCGCCTTGTATGGCGCGAAGGCCGGCGGCCGGGGCACCTACAAGTTCTTCGAAAAGGCGATGGACGATCGCATGAAGCTGCAGCGGGACCTCGAACTCGATCTGCGGATGGCGCTCGAACAGGATGAGTTCGAGCTGCACTATCAGCCCATCCTCAACCTCGAGACCGATACGATCTGCGGATGCGAGGCGTTGCTGCGCTGGAACCACCCCTCCCGCGGACTGATTCCGCCCGCCGAATTCATTCCGATGGCGGAGGACACCGGATTGATAGCCAGGATCGGCGAATGGGTGATGCGCACGGCCTGCGCCGCCGCCGCGACCTGGCCCGACGACATCAGGGTCGCGGTCAACGTCTCTCCCGTGCAGCTCCACACCGACGGCCTGCTCGATGCCGTGCTGGATGCCTTGGATAGCGCCGGGCTCGCTCCACACCGGCTGGAAATCGAGATCACCGAAGCGATTCTGATGCGCAACAGCGAGACCACGCTCAATACGCTGCACCGGTTGCGCAAGCTCGGGATCCGGATCGCGATGGACGACTTCGGCACCGGCTTCTCCTCGCTCAGTTACCTGCGGCGGTTTCCGTTCGACAAGATCAAGATCGATCAATCATTCGTCCGAGGTCTCTCGGAGATGCCGGAATCGGGGGCCATCGTCCGAACCGTCGCCAACCTTGCCGCCAGTTTCCGGATGACGACAACGGCCGAAGGTGTCGAGACCGACCTGCAGCGCAGGATCGTGACGGCCTCCGGCTGCACCGAGATGCAGGGCTATCTGTTCAGCCGGCCAAGAACTGCAGCGGCGATCGTCCAGCTGTTGCAGCAGCATTCGCCGAAAAAGAGAAGGATCCGAACCGGGATGGGCGAACCGGTTCTGGCGAGCGGGATGTGATCAAGGCATGAACGCGATAAACGTAAACAGCATTTCGGCCACGGTGCGAAATCTTCAGGCGGAGCTTCTCGACAAGCAACGCAAGCTGGCGCCACCGAGCATGCTCGACTGCGCGGCCCATATGCTGCTCTATTTCGAGTCCCAGGACGCGGTGCACCGGATCGCGTTGCAATTCCTGCTGGAAAAGTTCGATGCGACCCGCGCCAATCTGGGATATGGCGATGCCGCCATGCCGCAATATGTTTCGAGCGCCATCGAGACGGCATCGGGCGTTGCCGTTCCGCTGACCGACCAGCCGGTTCCGAACTATATCGATTCGGTCCAGCGGGTCTGGCGATCGCCGACGACCTTGCGTCTCGACCCTCAGAACGTGCCCGGCATCGAAAAGATGTGGGCTTCGGTGGGAACGAAGGCCAAGCTGGCGCGGCGGATGGAAACCGAGCGGCGCATCTTTGGTCTCGTCTGCATTGACGACACGCTCACGCAACGACAATGGAAAGCGTCGGATGTCGCTTATCTGGACCAGTTCGTGATGTGTTTTCTGGCGCCGATTCTCGACTCCTACAAGACCACGCTGTTTCCAAAGCTGTCGGCGCTTACATCGGCAGAGATCGCCGTCATTCGGCTGGCGATTCGCGGATTCACCTACAAGGAGATCGCGAGCGCATTGGCCAAGTCGACCAATACCATCGACAATCAGCTGAGGAGCGCGCGTGCCAAGCTCCGGGTGCGCAACCAGGTCGAACTCGTGCAAGCCTGCTCGAGCCTGTTGTGCCGCTAAAGCGTTTTCCGGTTCACTCGAATCATTGTCGCTTCTCCCGAGGCCTCGTGGTTCGAGACGCCGCGCAAGGCGCGGCTCCTCACCATGAGAGTCTGAGACGCCGCGCAAGGCGCGGCTCCTCACCATGAGGGTCTGAGACCTCATCCTGAGGAGCAGCGCGAAGCGATGCGTCTCGAAGGATGAAGCCAACGACGAAATAGCGCTAGCCCAGTCTAGCAATTCTAGCTCAATCCCTCGGGAACAGCCCCAGCCCTGATTGCTTCGAAGGAGGCAACGAAATGAAGACGCGCGCTGCCGTCGCGTTTCTGGCCAAGTCGCGGCTCGAAATCGTCGAGCTCGACCTCGAGGGACCGAAGGACGGCGAAGTGCTGGTCGAGATCATGGCCTGTGGCATCTGCCGCACGGATGCCTATACGCTGTATGGTTTCGACAGCCGGGGCGTCTTCCCGTCGGTCCTCGGTCACGAAGGTGCCGGCATCGTGCGCGAGGTCGGTCCCGGCGTGGGCTCGGTCAAAGCCGGCGACCATGTGATCCCGCTGCACACCCCGGAATGCCGGCGATGCCATAGTTGTCTCAGCGGCCGGACCAATCTTTGCACCGCGATCGTCGCGACCCAGAGCCAGGGCGTGATGCCGGATGGCACATCGCGTTTCAGCTATCGGGGCCGGCCGATTCACCACTTCATGGGGTGCTCCACATTCTCGAACTTTGTCGTACTGCCGGAGATCGCCGTCGCCAGGATCCGTGAGGACGCGCCGTTCGACAAGGTCTGCTACATCGGCTGCGGCGTCACCACCGGCATCGGTGCGGTGGTCAATACCGCGATGGTGACGCCGGGCGCCAAGGTCGTTGTCTTCGGCCTTGGAGGCGTCGGCCTCAATGTAGTCCAGGGTGCCCGAATGGTCGGCGCCGACCGGATCATCGGCGTCGATATCAACGACGCCAAGGAAGAATGGGGCCGCCGTTTTGGCATGACCCATTTCGTCAACCCGCGAAGGATCGGCGGCGACATCGTCGCGCGCCTCAACACCCTCACCAATGGCGGCGCCGATTTCAGCTTCGACTGCACTGGGCATACCAATGTCATGCGCCAGGCCCTCGAATCCTGCCATCGCGGCTGGGGCGTGCTGGTGGCAATCGGCGCGGCCGAACCCGGCAGGGAAATTGCCGCCCAGCCGTTCGAGCTCGTCAACACCGGGCGGGCCTGGAAGGGGACCGCGTTCGGCGGCGTGCGGGGTCGCAGGGACGTGCCGAAGATCGTCGACTGGTACATGAGTGGCAAGATCGAAATTGATCCGATGATCACCCATGTTCTCGAGCTGGAAGAGATCAACAGGGGGTTCGACCTGATGCACGAGGGCAAATCGATCCGCTCAGTAGTCGTGTTCTGACCCTTCGCCTTCGCCTATTCCAGCCGATCGCCCAGTACCGGTTCGTCTTCATAGGCCAGCGCGCGATCTTCATCGTCGCTGGTGGGAGCAGCGGTCAGCCAGTGCTCGGATTCACTGAGAATCCGGAAGATATCGTCGACCAATTGCGCGACATGCTCGCGCTTGTCTGCCGTTTTTTTTGCCCAGGTCTCCTGCCGCCACTCCGTATCGGATGGCGGCAGAACCTGCGTGATCAGCAGCGAAGCAATCGTCTCGGCGCAAAACCGTCTGGTCTCGCCATTCTTCCATGCTTTCACATGTTCGAAGCTCATTGCTGGATCGTCGCCTTTCCTGACGCCGCGGCTGAGGAATCGGCGCAGCGTCGAGGAAAGCGTTTGCCCGTGCGTCTCACAGTACCGGGTGAGTGCGGCATGAGTGTTGACGTCGACCCTAATCCGCAGGATCTGGGTTTTCTTCACCGCTGTGTATCTCCTCTGGGCGGCGGCAGCGCGCCCGCGCCGCTCGCCACTATTTGCGCGCTGATTCAGCTCGTTGGGAAAGGTCCGTCCATCGGCGCGACATTAGTCACGCGGAGGGAATCTCACCATGACGTACATTCACTAAAGTGTGGTCCGTCGCAGCCACATTCGACCTGCGGCCGCAGGCTGCGCCCAAACTCCCGAACCGCTCACCCATCCGCATCAGAGAATGGCCAAGCTGGAGCAGCTATAGAATTTGATTCCGGCGTAGTGATCAGGCCTGAAACAGCCAACAGCTCAACTGTCGACCACCACCAATTCGGCCGCCGGGCGAATCCAGACCTTGTCGTGATCATCGATTGCGCTGACCGGGCCTGTTGACCCCGGAGCCGGTGCCAGTTCCCGGAACAGCGTCTCAAGGAGTCGGGTGATCTCACGCCGCCTGCGGGCCCAGGGCTTCCAGCCTCGACACTGCGAAGATGGTGCCGCTTGGCCCAACATGACTGTCGCAAGCACCTTGGCGCAAGCACTCCGCTCCTGGATATCGAGATCCGGGTTTGGCCGCCCCTCGAGCACGGCGGCTGTCGCCGTCGATCCGGAATCTCCCTGCTCCTCAAGCTCGCGCAGGATAAATCCCCGCAAAACCTGCGACAGGTTTCCGCCTGTCTGCTGACAGTGCCGCACCAAGGCGGCATAAGTGTCAATGTCGACCCGGAACTTGACAGATTCGCTTTTTTTCATGGCGCCCACACCAATCGAGCCGCGCTTCCACAATGACTCGCTGACTCGCTCTCGACAGCCTAAGGTAGAAGAGAACCGTAGCTTCGCGTGGTAAGGCCGTCAACGGCACGCATAGTGAGTTCGCGTCATGATGCGACACTTTTAGTTCGAATGATTTGCGTTTGTTCCTCGCTTGATTGACAGATCTGTTGTGAGCATGAAACCAAGGCCGCATGAGGATTTCAGGGTTGGGAGGAAGAAACAGCCGGCTTTGATGTTCAGGAATGTTTCCTGAGTTCTTCTACTTCTTCTGGGTGCCTTTCCAGGACACGAAGCAGGTTACTCATGGGTTTGCTAACGGTTACCGTATCTTGTTCGTATTTTTGGAACGCATTGGGACCGCCGCCCAAGATGGTTCCAGCGTCCCGCTGGGAAAGGCCGATCTTTTTTCTTATGCGCTTTACCTCTTGGGGCTTCAAAAGATTTTCGACCTCAAGGCGAAGTTCCTTCAGGGCTGCATCCGAGACCTTCATGTCCTCCGCCGTGTGAATGCTCTCGCCTGACTCATGACAGTACCAGCCGGGCATGTCGATGGTGGTTGATTGGCCCTTGTAGGAAATTTCCATTGGTCGCGTGTCGCGAACCATTGGCTTTCCGCTCTCCGGACAGACGGGGGCCTTGGACATTTTACTTCTCCTTGAACGACAGGAGGGTGAACTCAGTTACAGAACCGTTGTCGGTGAACTTAACGTAGAGAGTGCCTCCGACATGGGGCACGTGGTAAACGTCTTGCCAGATTTTCCCGTCGTAGTTGGACGTCATGGCTTTGTAGAATTGGCCCTTACTCATGGCCTGGATGATCGAACCAACCTCGTCCGAGCCAAACCCTAAAGCCGCTGCATCCTGGGTTGCTGTTCGCGTAAACAGGCCCTTACTCTTTGAAAACCCTTGCTTAATCGAATCCAAATCAAAGTGGGGGACCTTCTTCTCTGCCACTGTAGATACACCATAATGGTGGAATCGTCAAGCTTAGTTGTATCTATTCGCGTCTACAATCGTGGATCGTCATCTTGCGCTGACCGATCGGTTCAGGCCGTCAGCTAGCGCGCTGGGCGGATCTTGTGCCCAGCGTCTCCGCGAGCGCCTGGGTCTTTGACGCGGCAAATACCGTTCCGATGGTTTGCTGGAAACGGCCCAGCCATTCATGCGAGGTGCGGGCGCGCGACTCCGCTTCATCGAGCTGCTGGGCGAGTTCCAGCGACCGCGTTTCACTCGCGGCCAATTGCTCTTCCAGGAAGGAAATATACTGATTGGCTCCGAGACGATCGGCCCGGGCGCGTTGGGTCAGCTCGTAGGCCTTCGCCTGAATCCGTTGCGAATGGTCCTCCATGGTTGCCATCGCGCGAGCCGCGTTGTTGACCAGCTCTAGCGTTTCCAGATAGCTGCTTGAACCCGGTGTCGATGCGGTGTGAAGCGCCTGTCCGTCGAAGCGCTCGCGCGCAATGTTGGATCCATCGTCATCGCGCAAGGCATCGGCGTAGTGCACGACAAGGTCGACGCCGGAGGCTCCCGCCTTGGTGAAACGATCCCCCGCCCCGATGACATTGCGCTGAGTTTGCTGTCTTGTGTTCAGCGACATCCGTTTTTTCCTTCACGTCTGTTGTGTGAAGGAATTGATCGCAATCTTATGGTTAACGGACGGTAAATCGAGGCACTTGCGGCTGCGTCTATCGTGTAACACGCAAGCTAACGACGTAGGACGGACGAGACGTCAACGCTCCCGAGCAAGCGTGTGCCCAGGTTTCTCTCAAAAAGATGGAAATGATTTTCGTCATGGCCGGGCATGACGATTCGGTTCGACCATCGATCGCCGATGCCGCGGCTACGCAGCCGTGCCAGGGTTGCTGGCTGCCTGGCGCGGGTCGGCGCGATGCCTTGCAAAGGCCCCGTTGATGGTCTCCAGAAAGCGCCGCAACCATTCCTGCGCGGTCTGCGCGCGGAGCTCTGCTTCGGCGAGCCGGCTGACCAGCTCGGCAACACGCGTCTCGCTGGCCGCGAGCTGCTGTTGCAGTGAGGCGATCTGCTGACTGGCCGCATGCCGATCCGCTCTGGCCTTCTGTGTAAGCTCGAACGCCTTGGCTTGAATCTTCTGAGAATGATCCTCCATGGCGGTCATCGCCTGGCCGGCACCATTGATCAATTCGAGGGCATCCAGATAATTCGGCCAGACGTCGCTGGACTTCGCGGTCTCGTCGGCTCCGGGAGCGTGAAACATCGGGGTTGGACGGCACCCGCAGTCGGCTGCTTCAGCGTGCAAGAAATCGTCCGGACCCCGACTCCCGATGCTTGCCGCCGCCGCGCAACGGGGGGCTGTATCCTGCGTCCTCACAATGGTCGGGCGATGGTGGGTAGCTTTGGTCTCGGAAGGCATTGCGTCTCTCCTTTGATTGGCGAACAACCGACAGGCCGATCGTACCTTCAACGCAGTCGACTCCTGCATGGTCTTGCCGAATCGGCTGCGGCGCACGAACAAGCGTGGGTTAATCAACGCAACATTTACGGAAAGCGCCTGGCCCGGCGTGGGGATCGTGTTCGTTCTGGCGGGCGGCACGCGTGCGATGGAAATGGCTACGCCAACCGGTTGTATCGGCGCCGCAGCAACGTGCGTGGCTTCATCTTCGTTGCTTGGGGCCCACGGCTCGCCATCTCAATTTCCGGCTGGCGGGTAGAATAGCCGTCACGATGGCCCTCTCATTTTTCCTCTCAACCTCTTTGCGCGCCATTTCGGGTGAGGTGGCCCGCACAAGCTCGCAGTGCTCCCTGCGATTCAGCAGGAATATGATTTGATACGCCAATACGGCATCGGTTTCCCGCAGCATGACGCAAGGCCCCGCCGAACGTTCCATCTGACGAATAACGTTCCAGAATCAGATAGTCGCGCAATTTGTTTCTCGTAGTACAAAATGGCGAACGGGTAGAACGCTGCACCTCAGTAGGCGTGAATCGATGTCTGCATCGTTCTACAAGTTTCGGCCCGGCGGCTACGCGAAAAAGCTATACAGCGTTCGGTTTTGGAACTTTGATGTCCGCGTTGGCCTGCAGCTTCTCGTGATGTCTGAATATCTCCAGCCTTCACGAGCACCCCCCACTCGTCGCGACATACGTCAAACGTATGTCGCGACGTTTTTTTTCGGGCTGCGACAGGCGGAGGCATCGATTGCTTCGTCGCTGTCGCTCCTCGCAATGACGGTGAGAGTTCGTAGCCCGGATGGAGCCCTCGGGTCACGCCTTCGGCGTGCCCAAGGATAAACTCCACGCAATCCGGGGAGCCTCACCCGCATCGCGATTCCCGGATTTCGCTGAGTTTATCCTTGGGCACGCCGAAGGCGTGACCCGAGGACTTCATCCGGGCTACAGGCGAATCAAATGCAGTGTGAAAACGGGAGCTGCACGCTGGTGTAGCGGTTCGAAACCAGCTTCATACACTGGCAATAGTGTCCCACACTTAACGTCCAAAAGCGGCCGAGCGATCTCGGCGATTCGCGTTCAGCAAGCTTGAAACGCGCGCTAAAAATGCTGCCGCGCCATGTGACACATTTGCGCCGCGAGCGCTGTGACCCATGCCGCGTCGTAATTGTCCCACGAAGCGTCGCTTGCCTCGGATTTTTTCCAGCAATATGAAAATAATATCATGGCGAATATTGGCGCCGTGAAGATTGAAACGAAACAAACGGTGGCAGCATGGCGGTCGTTGAAAACGAATTGGTATCGATGTCGGTAAGTGATCTCTGGTCGCTTCACGAGCGCACCAGCAGGATCCTGGCCGTGAGGATTATTTCGGGCATGTGCGAGCTCGAGAAGGGCGTGTCCATTCTCAATCGCAAAGGCCCTATCAAGGGAGCAAACGGGCTGCAGCGTTTCAGAACGCGCCGCAAATACCCAAAGGTGCTTCCGAAGTATCGCAATCCCTTTGTGCCGTCCGAGACATGGTCGGGCCGCGGCAGGCAGCCGCGCTGGCTGGTCGCAGCTGTCAAGGCCGGTCGAAAGATCGAGGATTTCAAGATCAGCTACACAAATGGCCCGGACCTGATGGAAAAGCGCGCCTGACCCTGACGACGGTCAGGTCGCGAGCCCGACGGCTTCCGGGCTGCGTTCTATCCTCGCAATGACGGCTGCAATCATCCGTAGCCCGGATGGAGTCCAGCGAAATCCGGGAATCGCAATGCGGATGAGGCGCCCCGGATTGCGCGGAGTTTATCCTTGGGCACGCCGAAGGCGTGACCCGAGGGCTCCATCCGGGCTACGCCGCCGCGCCGAGCGTGGCAACATAAAGAAAGACCGGGTCTGGCGGAGCCTGATGTTCATGCCGACTCACGACCGGGCCGATCAATAAATACGAATTACCGTCATTGCAACATGAGCGCGCGGCAGCTAATCGCGCCTGTGTTGCGGTTGGCCGGGGAAGGTAAGGTAATTGAATGTCAAGACAGAACCCCAGTGCCGGCCGATCGTGCCGGCCACGCTGGGGATCGGCCATCCGCTGCAACGGCGGGAGGATGACCGCTTACTACGTGGTGCCGGCCGTTATGTCGACGACATGACGCCGAACGATTGCCTGCACCTGGAATTTTTGCGCAGCGCGCAGCCGCGCGGCGTGATCGCCGCCATTGATGTCGAGGCCGCCCGCTTGTGTCCGGATGTCGTCGCGGTGTTCACGCATCGCGATCTCGCCATCGCGGCGCCGGCCGGCGTCAACCCGCTTGTCACCGAGCTCCGGCCGCCGCCTTTCACGGTGCTTGCGGAGGGTTGCGTGGGTGCCGTCGGACAGCCGATCGCCGCGATCGTGGCGCGAACCGCACTTGCTGCCAGAGACGCCTGTGAGCGCATCGAGGTGAATGTCGATCCGCTTCCTTTGCTCGCCGACGGCCCGGACACCCAGGTGATTGCCGATCGATGGGCTTCCGGTCAGCTCGATCAGGCATTTGCCGAGGCGGCGCATGTGGTCTCGATCAGGATCGAGCATTCCCGGCTGGCGCCGATGGCGCTCGAGCCGCGGGCGGCTTTGGCGGAGTGGAATGATGCCGAAGCCACGCTGACGATCTGGCTGTCGATCCAGACGCCGCACCGCGCCCGCAGCGATCTCGCCAACATGCTCGATCTGCCGGAATCCAGCATCCGCGTGATCGCGCCGGATGTCGGCGGGGCGTTCGGCGGCAAGGCCTCGATCTATCCCGAGGATATCATGGTGGCGTGGGCGGCGCGCGCGCTGCGCCGGTCCGTGAAGTGGTGTGCCACGCGCGGCGAGGATTTCCAGGCGGCGACTCAGGGGCGCGGCGCCTGCACACGCGGCGAACTCGCGCTGGCCGCCGACGGGCGCGCGCTCGGTCTGCGGGCACAGCTTGAATTTCCGCTGGGTCATTGGCTGCCCTTCAGTGCCGCGGTGCCGGGCCGCAATGCCAGCCGCATCCTGCCCGGCCCCTACCGCATCGACGCCGTGAATATCGATCTCGCGGGAAGGCTGACCAACACGGCTGCGGTCAGTATCTATCGCGGCGCCGGCCGGCCGGAAGCCTGCATGCTGATGGAACGTCTGATGGATCGGGCGGCGGCAGCGACCGGACTCGATCCGGCGGCGATTCGTCTGCGCAACCTGATCGCGCCGGAAAGCTTTCCCTATGTGACGCCGACCGGTGAGACCTTCGACAGCGGCGACTATCCGGCGCTCGTCGCCAAGGCCTGCGAACTCGCCGACTACCGACGCCTGTGCCGTGACCGCGACCGGCGCCGCCGCAGGCGTGAGATCGTGGGTGTCGGCATCGCGGTGTATGTCGAGCCCTGCGGGTCGGGATGGGAGAGCGGCCGCATCAGTCTCACCTCCGACGGCAAGATCATTGCCGCTACCGGCTCAAGCAGCCAGGGGCAGGGCCGCGAGACCGCTTATGCGCAGATCGTGGGCGACGTCCTGCAGATTGCCGCCGAGCAGATTGTCGTGGTGCACGGCGATACCGGCGAAACGCCGGCCGGCATCGGCGCGCTCGCGAGCCGCAGCACCGCGATCGGCGGCAGCGCGCTGAAGATTGCCGCGACCCGGTTCCTCGACAGGGCAACGCTGGTGGCGGCCGCCATGTCGCACGTTCCGGCCGATTCGCTTCATCCTGTCGGCGGCGGCTTTGCCGATGCCGCCGGCACGCTTTGCGTGACCTGGCCGATGGTGGCGCAACAGGCGCTCGCCGACGGCATCGGCGTTGCCGACGGCCGCGCGCTGGTGACGACGGAGACGTATCATGCCGCGGGCGAGGCCTGGAGCAGCGGCTGCTGCATTGCCGGCGTATCCGTCGCGGCCGACACCGGCGAAGTGAAAATCGAAAAGCTGGCCTGGGTGGATGACGCCGGCGTGGTCGTCAACCCGATGCTGGTGCACGGCCAACTGGTCGGCGGCATGGCGCAGGGGATCGGCGAAGCGCTGATGGAAAAGTTGGTCTACGACCCCGACGGTCAATTGGTGACGGGGTCGCTGATGGATTACGCGGTGCCGCGCGGCAGCGATGTGCCGCCCGTCGTCATCGACAAGATCGAGACCGTCTCGCCTGCCAATGCGCTTGGCGCCAAGGGCGTCGGCGAGGCCGGCTGCATCGGCATTCCCGCCGCGGTGGTGAACGCGGTGGTCGATGCGCTCTCACCACACGGCATCAGCCATCTCGACATGCCGCTGACCAGCGAAAAGATCTGGCGCGCGCTGCGGTCGGGCAACCATCCCAGGGAAAAGGCGGTGTCATGAAATATTCGAGGAAAGATGCCAAATCATACGCGCGAGAGCACCTGACGGGAATCTGGGCCGCCGCGCTGATGCCCTTCAGGTCCGATCTGTCGATCGACGAGGGCGGCTTCCGCGCCAACGTCGCGCATTGGACGCAGGAACTCGGCATCGACGGCCTGTTCATCGCCGGCAAGCAAAGCGAGTTCTTCTCGATGTCGATCGAGGAGCGCAAGCGCACCTTCGAGATCGCGGTGGCGGCCTGCGAGGGACGCGCCGGCACCATGATGTCGTGCTCGGATCAGAACATGGACGTGGTGATCGAGCTGGCGCGGCACGCCCAGCGGGTCGGCGCCGACTACATCGTGGTGCACGCTCCAGTGCTGTCCTTTTTCAGGGAGCAGGAGCAGACCGTCCTCAACTACTACAGGACCATCGCGGCCAAGGTCGACATCGGGATCGCGCTGTGGAGCCATCCGGACAGCGGCTATCTGCTCTCGCCGCAATTGTGCAACCAGCTCGCCGACATCGAGAACGTCGTCGCGATCAAATACAGCGTGGAACGGCCGCTGTACCGCGAACTGACGCGGCTTGCGGCGGACCGGATTCAGGTCAGCACGGCTTCCGAGGAGGAATGGTTCGACAACATCGTCGAGCTCGGCTGGAAGCTCTATCTCTGCTCGTCGCCGCCCTATCTGCTGCAATCCGCGTCGGATCGGCGGATGCGCCGCTATACCGATCTCGCCTTCGCCGGCCGGATCGCGGAAGCGCGCGCGGTGCGCGACAGCCTCGATCCGGTGCGCGCGGCCTTGCGGTCGACGCGTCCCGCCGAGAAGCCGCATGCGCACCAGAAATACTGGCAGCAACTGCTCGGCCAGATCGGCGGCGCGGTCCGTCCGCCGCTGCTGGAGCTGACGGAACCCGAGCGTATCGCCACCCGCCGCGCTTTCGAGGCGTGTGGCCTGCAAGTGGCGGCGGCGTCCAGGGTGGCAGCGATGTGAAGGTCTCAACGACAGCACGGGGAGAACGACATTGATGGGACGGCTTCAGGCTTTCAGTTTCTCGAAATGGATCGACGACCACCAGCATTTGCTGAAGCCGCCGGTCGGCAATCAGCAGATCTGGCAGGATGCCGAGCTGATGGTTACCGTGGTCGGCGGCCCCAACCGGCGGACTGATTTCCACGACGATCCGGTCGAGGAGTTCTTCTATCAGCTGCGCGGCGACATGATGCTCAAGATCGTCGATAACGGCCAGCACTACGACGTGCCGATCCGGCAGGGTGAAATCTTCCTTCTGCCTCCGCATGTCCGCCATTCTCCGCAACGGCCGCAGGAAGGCTCGGTCGGGCTCGTGGTGGAGCCGAGGCGCGCCGACGGCCTGCTCGATGCCTTCGAGTGGTATTGCTTCAACTGCGAAGGGCTGGTGCAGCGCGTCGAGCTCGATCTCGAAAGCATCGTCGACGATCTGCCGCCGCTGTACCGCGCATTCTATGGCGACGAGGCCGCCAGAACCTGTCCGCATTGCAAGACGCTGCATCCCGGCAAGGAACCGCCAGCCGGCTGGGTGCAGCTATAGCCGATACTGGCTCCATGAAAGGTCGCGGCCATGAATATCCTGAAGATCGCAGTGGGTTTGTGTTTGCTGGTTCCGATCGCCGCACCGGCGCTCGGCCAGGACGCCGGCAAGGATACCGTCAAGATCGGCATGATCACCTCGCTGTCCGGTCCCGGTGGTTACCTTGGCCAGGATATTCGCGACGGCTTCCAGCTCGTGATTGACATCGCTGGCGGCAAGTTGGGCGGCGTCCCCGTTCAGGTCGTGGTCGAGGACGACGGGGGCAAGCCCGGGCAGGGCAAGCAGATCGCCGATCGCCTGCTGCAAAACCAGAATATCAAGCTGTTCACCGGCATCGTGTTCTCGAATGTCGCCGGCGCAACGGTGCCCGACATCCTCGATGCCGGCGCGATCTATGTCAGCCCCAACGCCGGACCGTCGACCTTTGCCGGCAAGGGATGCAACGCCAACTATTTCGTGGTGTCGTGGCAAAACGACTCGCTGCACGAAGCCGCCGGCCAGCTCGCCAACCAGCTCGGCTACAAGACCGTCTACCTGGTGGCCGCGAATTATCAGGCCGGCAAGGACGCGCTCGAAGGCTTCCGGCGCTATTACAAAGGCAAAGTCGTTGGCGAGAGTTACACAAGGCTGGACCAGACCGATTTTGCGGCCGAGTTCGCCGAGATTCGCAGTGCCGCGCCCGAAGCGATCTTCCAGTTCGAGCCCGGTGGATTGGGGATCGCGTTCCTGCGGCAATATGAACAGGCCGGTCTCAAGGACAGGATTCCGATGGTGGTGGCGGCGCCATCGCTCGATGCGGTGACGCTGGCGGCGGTGGGCGACGCCGCGCTTGGCGTCAATGTCACCTCGCACTGGAATTCCGATTTCGACAATCTCGCCAACAAGGCGTTCATGGCGGCCTGGCAAAGGGCCTATCACCGCCCAGCCACCTATTATTCAAGCCAGGGCTACGATACCGCGCTGGCGATCGGTGCGGCGCTCAAGGGCGTGGCCGGCAAGCTCGACGACATCGGCGCCTTCAGGAAAGCCATGCTGAAAGCGGATTTTCGATCGACCCGCGGCGCCTTCAGCTTTGGGCCCAATCAGCACCCGGTGCAGGACTGGTGGGCCTTGAAGGTGGAAAGGGACAGCGTTGGCAAGCTGGTGCTGCGTACCAAGGGCAAGATCTTTTCCGACCATGGCGATGCCTACGCCAAGGACTGCAAGCTCTAGCGCAGTTCCTGTCTCAATGGCTTCATCCTTCGAGACGCATCGCTTCGCGCTGCTCCTCAGGATGAGGTCTTTTTCCTGGCTGAGGTCTCAGACCTCATGGTGAGGAGCGCGCCTTCGCGCGTCTCGAACCATGAGGCCTCCGGAGCAGCGACAATGATTCGCGATTTCGACCTCAATGGCTTCATCCTTCGAGACGCATCGCTTCGCGAAGCTCCTCAGGATGAGGTCTTTTTCCTGGCTGAGGTCTCAGACCTCATGGTGAGGAGCGCGCCTTCGCGCGTCTCGAACCATGAGGCCTCCGGAGCAGCAACAATGATCCGAGTGAGATGCTCTAGCAGGCTCCAGGAGCCTCGGTCATGATCGTTATCGAGCAGATCCTCAACGGCGTTGAGTTCGGCATCACGCTGTTTCTGATCTCGGCCGGCTTGACGCTGATCTTCGGCGTCATGGGCGTGATCAATCTCAGCCATGGCTCGCTCTATATGATCGGCGCCTATGCCGCCGCGCTGATTATCGCCCACACCGGCTCGACGTGGCTGGCGCTGCTCGGAGGCGTGGCCGTGTCGGCCGCGAGCGGTGTCGTGATCGAAATGGTCGTGGTGCGACGGCTGTACGATCGCGATCCCCTGGATCAGGTGCTGGCGACCTTCGCGCTGATCCTGATGATCAACCAGGGCGCGGTGATGCTGTTCGGCCGCCAGCCGCTGTTTGTTTCGATGCCGGCCGTCCTGCTGGGTTCGGTCAGCTTGCTGCCGGGGCTTTCCTACCCGATCTACCGGCTTGGCGTGATCGTGCTGGGGCTGGTAGTTGCCGCCGCGTTGTTCCTCCTGATCAACCATACCCGCATCGGCATGCTGGTGCGTGCCGGCGCAACTCACCGCCAGATGGTGCGGGCGTTGGGCGTTCGCGTCGGCCGGCTCTACACCGTGATATTCGGCTTTGGGGCAATGCTGGCCGGTCTCGCCGGCGCGATCGCCGGACCGATCACGGCTGTGCAGGTTGGCATGGGCGAGCAGATCCTCATTCTCGCCTTCGTCGTGGTCGTGATCGGCGGTGTCGGCTCGGTGCGCGGAGCGTTTTTTGGCGCACTCGCCGCCGGTCTCGTCGACACCATGACGCGCGCATTCCTGCCCATGGTGTTTCGCCAGCTCATGAATGGTTCGGACGCCGATGCGCTGGCGAGCGGCGTGTCCTCGATCAGCATCTATCTGCTGATGGCTCTCACGCTGCTGGTTCGGCCGCGCCGCCTGCTCACGGGAACGCCATGACGTGGGGAGCGCTCGAGGCAGGGCCCCTGCAACCGGCAATGCGCCGGCTCGGTCGTTTGTCGCTGCGCGCAGCGGCAGCGGCGATGACGGTTGGGTTGCTGCTGGCGTTGCCGGCACTGGCCAAGGTGTTCCACGTCGTGTTCGTTCTGGGCCTCGCCACCCAGGTCTTGATCTATGCCATCGCGGCCATGAGTCTCAATCTGGTTCTCGGCTATGGCGGCATGGTCACCTTCGGGCAGGCGGCCTTTTTCGGGCTCGGCGGCTATACCGTTGGAATTCTCCATCAGCAGCTTTCCGAAGCCGGCGCCTTTCTCGGTCTGGTGCCCGGCAGCGATTCGCTTGTGGTTTGCCTCGCGGCCGCCATGCTGGTCAGCGGCTGCGCGGCCGCCATCATCGGAAGCCTGTCGCTGCGGGCGAGCGGCGTGTCCTTCATCATGATTACGCTTGCCTTCGCGCAAATGCTGTTCTTTCTGTTTGTCTCGCTGAAAACCTATGGCGGCGACGATGGCCTGATGATGCGCCACCGCGACGTCGCTCCATTTTTCGACACCGGCGATGATGCCAACTATTACGGTGTCTGCCTGGGGCTGGCCGCGGGCTGGTTTGTGCTGACGGCGCGCATCGTGCGGTCGCGCTTCGGTTTCGTGCTTGCCGGCCTGCGCCAGAACGAGCGCCGCCTGATGGCGGTCGGCATCGCGCCGATGCGGTACAGGCTAGTGGCGTTCATCATCGCCGGCATGGGGACCGGGCTGGCCAGGGCGCTGATGGCGAATGATCTCCGCTTCGTCAGCCCCGACATGATGCATTGGACCAAGTCGGGTGACCTGATGATGATGGTCATCGTCGGAGGAACCGCGACGCTGATCGGGCCGCTTCTGGGTGCGGCGGCGATGGTGCTGCTGGAAGCGTCGCTCGCCGCGCAAACCGAAAACTGGCAGCTTTATCTCGGCTTGATCCTGCTCGCGATCGTGATGCTGACCCGCGGCGGTCTGGCGGCGGCGCTGGATCGTCTGTTCGGAGGCAGGCGATGACGCCGGCGCTGGAGCTGCGCGGTCTGTCGAAGCGCTTTGGCGGCCTCACCGCGACCGACCATGTCAGCCTGTCGGTCCCCGCCGGAACGCTGCACGCGCTGATCGGTCCCAACGGGGCCGGCAAGACCACGCTGATCAACCAGGTGGCTGGCGACCTGCGCCACGATGCCGGCGCGATCATGCTTGGCGGAATCGAGATCGGGGCATTGCCGGCCTGGGAGCGCGTGCGTTGCGGGCTGGCCCGCACCTTCCAGATCGCGCAATTGCTGCCGCACTATTCGGTGCTCGACAATGTCGCGCTGGCGATCGAGGTACGGCAGGGACATTGCTTTCGCTTTTTTGCCGACGCGCGCAAGGATCGCAGGACGCGCGATCAGGCGATGTCGCATCTGGAGGCGGCGGGGCTGTCGACGCGGGCATCCTCTGCCGTGTCCGACCTCGGCCAGGGCGAATGCAAGCAACTCGATCTCGCGGTCGCGCTGGCGACCCGGCCATCTCTGCTGCTGCTTGACGAGCCGATGGCCGGGTTGAGCGCACTTGAAAGCCGGAAGATGACCGAGTTGCTGGCGACGCTGAAAGGCCGGCTCACCATGGTGCTGGTCGAGCACGACATGGACGCGGTGTTTGCGCTGGCCGACCGTATCTCGGTGCTGGTTTACGGCCGCGTCATAGCGACCGGGACCAGCGAAGCGATCAAGGCCGACGAGGCGGTCCGGGTGGCCTATCTCGGCGAGGACGACGGCCGATGCTGAGCCTCGTTCATGTCGAGGTTGCCTACGGCTCGAGCCGGGTCTTGTTTGACGTCAACCTGGAAGTGCCGGACGGCAGCATCGTGACGCTGCTCGGACGCAACGGCATGGGCAAGACGACGACGGTACGCGCCATCATGGGGCTGGTCGCGCCGCGCCGCGGTCTCGCATTCGACGGCGTGTCGATCGATGCGGCGACGCCCGAGGCGATCGCGCGCCGCGGCATCGGGCTGGTGCCGGAAGGACGCCTGGTGTTTCCGACCCTTACCGTTCGCGAAAACCTGATCGCAACCGCGGCCAACCGCAGCTTCCGTGCCGAACCCTGGACCGAGCTGCGGGTCTACGGCTTGTTTCCGCGGCTTGCCGAACGCGCCAGCCAGTATGCGAGCACGCTGTCGGGCGGCGAGCAGCAGATGCTGGCGGTGGGCCGCGCGCTGATGACCAATCCAAAATTGCTGATTCTCGACGAGGCCACCGAAGGCCTGGCGCCGGTGGTGCGCCGCGAGATCTGGCGCTGCATCGATGCCCTCAAGGCGCAGGGACAATCGATCCTGCTGATCGACAAGAACATCCATGCGCTGAAGCGGCTGGCGGACCAGCACTACATTCTCGAAAAAGGCCGCACCGTGTGGAGCGGCGATAGCACGGCGCTGGAGCGCGACGCGGACAAGGTTCATCGCTATCTGGGGGTGTGAACTCCTTGGCGCGGACCCGGAATCCATTCGGGAATGCGGAGGCGCGTCGGTGGCCTCGTGGTTCGAGACGCGCGGCGTTGCCGCGCTCCTCACCATGAGGGTCAGACCTCATCCTGAGGAGCGGCCACTTGGCCGCGTCTCGAAGGATGAAGCCCAGGTCTCGCCGCCATGAATCAAAACATCTCGAAATATTCGCGATGCTCCCAGTCGGAGACCTCGGCCTCGAAGCGCTCGATCTCGGCGTTCTTGATGTGGACGTAATAGTCGACGAAAGCCGCGCCGAGGGCGTCGCGAAAGAACGGGTCGTCCTTGAGCGCGGCCACCGCTTCGCGCAGGCTCTTCGGCAGCAACGCCGCCTTGGTCTCGTAGGGCGTGTCGGCCGACGGCCCGGGGTCGAGCTTGCGGTCGACGCCATCCAGCCCCGAGAGGATCTGCGAGGCCATATAGAGGTAGGGGTTGGCGGCGGGCTCGCCGATCCGGTTCTCGATCCGGGTTGCGGTATCGCCGGCGCCGCCGAGCACGCGGATCATGACACCGCGGTTGTCGCGGCCCCAGATCGCGCGATCCGGCGCCAGCGAATAGGATCGATAGCGCTTGTAGCCGTTGATGGTCGGGGTGGTGAACAGCGCCGACGCGCGGGCATGCTGCAGCAGCCCGGCGAGATAGCAGCGGCCGAACGCGCTCAGCACCTCGCCGCTCTCGCCGGTCATGAAGGCGTTCGCGCCGCTGTCGCGCGCGACGATGGATTGATGCAGGTGCCATCCGGACGCAAACAGGTTCGGCAGTTTGGGCCGGCACATGAAGGTCGCGTGATAGCCATGGCGATGGCAGATCTGCTTCACGGCGCTGCGAAACAGCACCATGGTGTCGGCGGGCTCGAGCCCCGTGGTCGGCGGGAAGGTGAATTCGCACTGGCTCGGGCCGAACTCGACCTCGATCGATCGCAGCGGCAGGCCGAGCGCCAGGATGTCGCGGCGGAGAATTTCCAGCACCGGCTCCATCTGGTCGTAACGCTGCTCGGTCAGATATTGGTAGCCGTGCGACAACAGGCTGACCGACGGGGGCTGGCCGGGCTGGCCGGCATCCTCCGGCGCCATCCTCGAATCCTCGAGCTTGAAAATGTGAAACTCGACTTCCAGCCCGGCGACGAAATCGTAGCCGCGTTTGCCGAGCCGTTCGAGCACCGATCGGTAGAGCTGGCGGGTCGCGAACGGCACCGGCCGCCCGTCGGCGAAATAGAGATCGCACAGCAGCCAGCCGGTGGCGGGCGCCCACGGCAGCACGCGAAAGCTGGTCGGATCCGGCACCATCACCACATCGGCGGCGCCTTCCATTTCCCGCATCCCGAAGCCGCCGCCAGCAGTGAACACCGGAAACACGGTTCGATGCGAGGTGTCCTTGGCGAGCATGGTGGTGGTGATGGAGCAACCGCTCTGCAGCGAGGCCAGCGCCTCGCCGGCAACCAGGGTCTTGCCGCGCAGGATGCCGTGCTGGTCGGGAAACGACAGCCGGATCACTTCGAGCTTCTGTTCCTCGACGATGCGGCGCAGCCGGCTCGCCGCCTCATTCTGCTCGTCCGACCACAGCCCGTGACGCCCGACAAAACTCAACGCGTCACTCCCTCGGAGTCTGACTCAATACAGCCGTCATTGCGAGGAGCGTAGCGACGAAGCAATCCATCCTTCGTCCCTGACGATGGATTGCTTCGCTTCGCTCGCAATGACGAATCACTCCGCCGCCGACAGATGGCGGATCCGCTCGGCGATCTCTTCCGGCACCGGCGCGGCCCATGGCGCGCCGCGGCGCCGCTTGACGTCGACTTCCATCCAATAGGCTTCCCACCCCCGGGTCGGCCCGATGCCGTCCATGGTGGCCGGCCCCTGGATGCTGCGCGCATGCGCGGCATCGAGGACCATGAACGGCCTGTCGCCGCCCGCAGCCTTTTCGATCTCCTGGCGCAACAGCCGGCGATATTGCACGATCGCCTTGTCGGCCTGACCGAGATGTTCACGGGTGCGGTCCTGGATCGCGCCCATCGATTCCACCGCCCACTGGTCATGCACATTGATGTCGGCGCCCATGCCGGTAAAGGTCGCGGTCGCCTGCTCGTGCGGATCGAAGCCGTAATCATTCGACTTGTTCTTGCGCGAGCGATAGTCCGGCAGTTCATAGAGCTCGAGGCGCTGATCGCGCATCTTGTTCTTGTCGACCGGCGCCGCATAGCTGGTGAAGATCGCATACCAGTAGCAGTTCTCGTCATCGACCGGCACGTGCCACTGCGTGATTGTCATCTCGGTGCTCATCGGGATCACAAAACCATGCGGGAAAAGCTGGTTGGTGACGCGGACATGAGTGCGCTGATCGTCGATCTCGCGCAGCGCGATCAACCGCAGTCCGTATTCGGTCAGCTCGACATTGATAATGGGCCGGTCATATTCGCGCAGGATCCTGGTCATCGGCATGTCGGTGCCGGCCGAGGCGCCGCGAAACTGCTTGCCATAAGCCGAAGACGTGTCCTCGTCTTCGAAGAAGCGATGCAGGAACGAGGCATGCGACGGATCGATGCCGACTTCGAGCGCCTGCAGCCAGTTGCAGTTGAAGTGGCCCTTGAACGCAAAGGTGTGGCTGTCAGGTGCGACAAAACAGTCGAGCTCCGGAAATACCGGCGGGGCGCCTTCGCCGAGATAGGCCCAGAGAATGCCGCTGTTCTCGACTACCGGATAGGCGCGCTGCCGGATGCCCTTGCACAGCACGGAGTCCGCGGGCTCGGCGGGCGTTTCGAGGCACTGGCCCGACACGTCGAACAGCCAGCCGTGAAAGGCGCAACGCAGGCCGCCATGCTCACGGCGGCCAAAGGCGAGATCGGCGCCGCGATGGGCGCAATGCCGCTCGATCAGACCGTAGCGGCCCTGGTCGTCGCGAAACAACACCAGATTCTCGCCCAAAAGCTTGACCGGCCTGACCGGGCGCGGTCCCTGCAACTCGTCGACCAGCGCCGCCGGCTGCCAGTACATCCGCATCAGCCTGCCGCAGGCGTCCTTCGGCCCGGTGCGGGTGATCAGGTCATTCTGTTCCTGGCTCATCATGGCGACGATCCCTTCCGAGCTGGCGGCCGAATTCGATGTGAAATCAAATTACTAGCCTTGCCAATCGAGGCAAGCGGTTTCCTCGCTTCACGACACCGCGCTGCGCTGGCCAAACGCCCGCGCGTCGCTTTGCAGCACCGGCGCCACCGCGTCGATCAGTCGCGCCGCCGCCTCGTTAACGGAAAGACCGGCGGTGTCGACCACGGCAGCGGCGCGGGCATAGAGCGGTTCGCGGCTGAGCAGGATGTTGCGCAACTCGGCCATCGCCGAGCGATCGTCCGCCATCGGGCGCAGATCACCCTGGCTTCGCACCCGCGCCATGTGTTCTTCCGGCTCGGCCTTGAGCCAGATGGTGTAGAACGACGACAGGATCAGGTCGAATGTCAGCGGCTCCGAGACGATGCCGCCGCCGGTTGCCAGCACCGTCAGCTCGCGCCGCGCCAGCAATTGCCCGAGCGCGGCCTGCTCCATGCGCCGGAACCCTTCCTGGCCGTAGAGCGCGATGATTTCGGCGACCGACAATCCGTTCTGCGCCTCGATCTCCTTGTTGAGCTCGACAAAGCGCCAGCCGATCTTCTTCGCCAGCATCTTGCCCAGGGTGGACTTGCCGGCGCCGCGCAGACCGATCAGGGCGATGCCGGCGAACGCCATCCGCTGCGCCGAGGCCCCGTTGGCATGACCGGACAGGACATCCTTGGCCTGGGCGATCTGGTCCGGCGTCGCCTTGCGCAGCAGGTCGCGGATCACCGGCCAGTCCGGCGCCGGCTCGCCTGTCGGAATGAGGTCTTCGAGATGCGCGGCCATCGCGTTCGATACCCGGCGCAGCAGCACGATCGAGACGTTGCCCTTGCCGCTTTCGAGCTGGGCGATATAGCGTTCGGAAATGCCGGAGACCTTCGCGAGCACCTTTCGCGACATGCCGCGCAGCGCACGCATGGTGCGGACACGCTGGCCGAGCTGTTCAAGAAAGCCGGTTTCGGGATCGTGTTCGGTCATGTCGCCCCACGAATGCGCGTGTTTCGGAAACATAATGCCGAAGAGGATTGACAGCAAGCGCGGGGAGTGGCTTTCTATGAATTATAATTCTTAAAGTTGGGGAGAAACGTCGTGACACGCTTGAGTTCTCGGGGCGCGGCATGAGCGCCTCCGGTTCCTATAATGCCGTAAGCTGGCTGCTCGACCGCAATGTCGATGAGGGTCGCGGCGGCAAGCTCGCCTTTACCGATACGGTTTCCGAGCTGACCTATGGCTCGCTGCAGCAGCAGAGCCGGCGCGTCGCCAACATGCTGCGCCGTCTTGGCGTCCGCCGCGAAGAGCGGGTCGCGATGATCATGCTCGACACCGTCGATTTCCCGATGGTGTTTCTTGGCGCGATCCGCGCCGGGGTGGTGCCGGTGCCGCTCAACACGCTGCTGACGTCGGATCAATACGCCTATGTGCTGGCGGATTGCCGCGCCCGGGTGCTGTTCATCTCCGAAGCGCTGCTGCCGGTCGTGAAGGACATGGTCGGGCGGATGCCGGATCTCGAGCATGTCGTTGTCTCGGGTCACGACGCCCGCGGCCACAACAAGCTCGCCGACGAGATCGCGCGCGAAAGCGATTCGTTTGCTACGGTGGCGACGCATGCCGAGGAACCGGCCTTCTGGCTGTATTCGTCGGGCTCGACCGGCATGCCCAAGGGCGTGCGGCATCTGCATGCGAGCCTCGCCGCGACCGCGGAGACCTACGCCAAACAGGTGCTCGGCATTCGCGAGGACGATGTCGGATTGTCGGCGGCGAAACTGTTTTTCGCCTACGGCCTCGGCAATGCGCTGACCTTCCCGATGTCGGTCGGCGCCACCACGGTTCTCAACTCCGAGCGTCCGACGCCGGCGACCATGTTCGCGCTGATGAACAGGTACAATCCCAGCATCTTCTTCGGCGTGCCGACGCTGTTTTCGGCGATGCTGAACGATGAGACGCTGAAGCACGAGCGCGGCGGCAGCCGTTTGCGGGTTTGCACGTCGGCCGGCGAGGCGCTGCCGGAATCGGTCGGCAACAGCTGGAAGTCACGCTTCGGCGTCGATATTCTCGACGGCGTCGGCTCGACCGAGCTGTTGCATATTTTTCTCTCCAACGCGCCGGGCGATATCAAATATGGCTGCTCGGGGCGCCCGGTGCCCGGTTACAAGGTGCGGCTCGTCAACGAGGCCGGTGCCGATGTGGCCGATGGCGAGGTCGGCGAGTTGCTGGTCGACGCACCCTCCGCCGGCGAAGGCTATTGGAACCAGCGCAGCAAGAGCCGCCAGACCTTTGAGGGCCACTGGACCCGCACCGGCGACAAGTACATTCGCGACAGCGATGGGCGCTACACCTTCTGCGGCCGCAGCGACGACATGTTCAAGGTCTCCGGCATCTGGGTGTCGCCGTTCGAGGTCGAGAGCGCGCTGATCACCCATCCCGCCGTGCTCGAGGCCGCCGTGGTGCCCGAAGCCGACCCGGAAGGGTTGCTGAAGCCGAAGGCCTTCGTGGTGCTGCGCGCGGAGGCGCGTCTCGACGGCCTGCACGAGGCGCTGAAGGAGCACGTCAAGCAAAAGATCGGTCCGTGGAAATATCCGCGCGGGATCGAAATCGTCGATAACCTGCCGAAAACCGCGACCGGAAAAATCCAGCGCTTCAAGCTGCGGGACGGAAATGCGTAGGTCTGCTCGAACTGCCGCCGCGTTGCGCGCTCGGGCATCCGTCTGTTCCCTCCCCCCTTGTGGGGGAGGGTTAGGGAGGGGGGTGAGCCCCAGGGCGGGTGCTCGTGGCTACCCCACAAGGGGGGAGAGAGCACAGTGTACCGCGTGGCGGCGAGCTCGAACGCCATGACCGCCATCGCCCCCACTGGCTTGCTGCGCATCGGCGCTTCCGAGCTGGAATATCGCATGATCGGCCCGGCGCCGGATCAGGCCCCGACCATTGTGATGCTGCATGAGGGCCTCGGATCGGCCGGGCTGTGGGGCGATTTTCCCGACCGGCTGCAGGCCGCCACCGGGGCCGGCGTGTTGGTGTATTCACGCGCCGGTTACGGCGCCTCGACCGCGGTGACGCTGCCGCGCCCGCTCGACTACATGCACGTCGAGGCGCTCGAAGTCCTGCCAGAACTGCTCGACCGCATCGGCTTTCGCCGCGGCCTGCTGCTCGGACATTCCGATGGCGCCTCGATCGCGGCCATCTATGCTGGCGGTCACCAGGATCATCGCGTGCAGGGAGTCGTGATGATCGCCCCGCATTTTGTGGTGGAAGACTCGGGGCTCGCTGCGATCGCCGAGACCCGGACCGCCTATGAGAGCGCCGGGCTCAAGGCAAAACTCGCGCGCTGGCATGACGATGTCGACAACGCGTTTTACGGCTGGAGCGACGCCTGGCTCGACCCCAAATTCCGCGGCTGGGATATCTCGGAATTCCTCGCCTATATCCGGGTGCCGGTGGCGATCCTGCAGGGCACCGACGATCAATATGGCACCATCCGGCAGATCGAGATCGCCCGCGAGGAGTGCTACTGCCCGGTCGAGGTAACGATGATCCCGGGCGCCGGCCATTCGCCGCAGCGGGACGTGCCGGGGCCGGTCGTGGACGCGATCGTGGCCTTTGCGGCCGCTGTTTTGTCCGGCGAGGAGGGCTCGCGAGGGCGGGCCGCATAGCACCACCGTGCGCGGAGCATGAAACAAAATGCATATTCCGCCGTTTAGAGCTGGACTTCGTCAAAAAGATGCACTATTGTGCATAGTGTTCATTCCAGCAGTTCAAGGATGGCCCGATGGCCGGTGAAGATCGCGTCCTCGCTGACGGCGCCAGCTACATCGATTTTCAGACCGAGCCGTCGCGCTACCGGCACTGGAAGCTCGCCGTCGACGGCGAGGTCGCCACCCTGACCATGGATGTCGACGAGGATGGCGGGCTGTTCGAAGGCTATCAGCTCAAGCTCAATTCCTACGATCTCGGGGTCGATATCGAACTCGCCGATGCGGTGCAGCGGCTGCGTTTCGAGCATCCCGGCGTCAAGGTGGTGCTGCTGCGCTCCGGCAAGAACCGGGTGTTCTGCGCCGGCGCCAATATCCGCATGCTGGCCGGTGCGACCCACGCCCACAAGGTCAATTTCTGCAAATTCACCAACGAGACCCGCAACGGGCTGGAGGATTCCAGCGAGAATTCCGGGCAGCGTTTTATCACCGTCGTCAACGGCACCGCGGCCGGCGGCGGCTATGAACTGGCGCTGGCGACCGATCACATCATGCTGGCCGACGATGGCGCGGCCTCAGTGGCGTTGCCGGAGGTGCCGCTGCTCGCGGTGCTGCCGGGCACCGGCGGGCTGACGCGCGTGGTCGACAAGCGCAAGGTGCGCCGCGACCACGCCGACTACTTCTGCACCATCGAGGAAGGCATCAAGGGCAAGCGCGCTGTCGCATGGCGGCTGGTCGACGAGATCGTGCCGAACAGCAAGCTGGAGGCGAGGGTCGCCGAGCGTGCAGAACAATTCGCCGCGGCCTCGAAGCGTAACGGCAGCGGAAAGGGCATTGCACTGACGCCGCTCGCCCGCAGCTTCGACGACAGCTGCATCCGCTATGGTCTCGTCAGCGTCGACATCAACCGTGCCGAGCGCATCGCCACGATTACGATCAAGGCGCCGGATGCCGCGCCGCCGGCCGATATCGACAGCATGATCGCGCAGGGCGCGTCATACTGGCCGCTGCAGGTGGCGCGCGAGCTCGATGACGCCGTTCTGCACCTGCGCATCAACGAGCTTCAGACCGCGATGCTGCTGTTCAAGTCGCATGGCGAGCGCGCCAATGTCGTTGCATGCGACGCATTTCTCGAGACCCACAAGGCGCACTGGCTGGTCAACGAGATCAGGCAGTACTGGAAACGCGTGCTGAAGCGCATCGACGTCACCTCGCGCACGCTGGTGACGCTGGTCGAGCCGGGCTCGTGCTTCGTCGGCACGCTGGCCGAACTGGTATTTGCCGCCGACCGCTCCTACATGCTGATCGGCTCGAGGCAGGGCGACAACCGCGCGCCGCCGACCCTCGAACTCACCGCGATGAATTTCGGCCCGTATCCGATGAGCCACGGCCTGACCCGGCTGCAATCGCGCTTCCAGGCCGATCCGTCCGATCTCGACCGCGCCAAGGCGAAGATCGGCGAGGCGATCGATGCCGAACAGGCCGAAGCGCTCGGCCTTGTGACTTTCGCGCTCGACGACATCGATTGGGACGACGAGATCAGGGTGTTCCTCGAGGAACGCACCAGTTTCTCGCCGGATGGCCTCACCGGCATGGAAGCGAATCTGCGCTTCGTCGGGCCCGAGACCATGGAATCGAAAATCTTCTCGCGCCTGACGGCGTGGCAGAACTGGATCTTCCAGCGCCCCAACGCGGTCGGCGAAGACGGCGCCCTGCGCCGCTACGGCACCGGCCAGAAGGCGCAGTTCGACATGACGCGGGTGTAGAGATTTTGCTGCGTCATGGCCGGGCCGTCCCGGCCATCCACGTCTTTTCGCACAGGAAACGAAGACGTGGATGCCCGGCACAAGGCCGGGCATGACGGAAAATGAAGCCAGGGAGTACGGCCATGAACATCATGAACGTCGATTATTCGACCAAGATTCCCAACAATGTGAATCTCAGCGAGGATCGCCAGGTATTGAAGGCGCTGGAGGGCTGGCATCCCGGTTACATCGACTGGTGGAACGACATGGGGCCGGACGGCTTCCAGCAGTCGCTGGTTTATCTGCGTACCGCTTATTCGGTCGATCCGCGCGGCTGGGCCAAGTTCGACTATGTCAAGATGCCGGACTATCGCTGGGGCATCCTGCTGGCGCCGCAGGAGGACAATCGCGTGATTCCGTTCGGCGAGAATTACGGCAAGCCGGCCTGGCAGGAGGTGCCGGGCGAGCATCGCGCCACGCTGCGCCGCCTGATCGTGATTCAGGGCGACACCGAACCAGCATCGGTCGAGCAGCAGCGCCATCTCGGCAAGACCGCGCCCTCGCTGTACGACCTGCGCAACCTGTTCCAGGTCAATGTCGAGGAGGGCCGTCACCTCTGGGCCATGGTCTATCTGCTGCAGAAATATTTCGGCCGCGACGGCCGCGAGGAGGCCGACGAGTTGCTGCGGCGCCGCTCGGGCGATGCGGATTCGCCGCGCATGCTCGGCGCCTTCAACGAGGCGACGCCGGACTGGCTGTCGTTTTTCATGTTCACCTATTTCACCGACCGCGACGGCAAGATGCAGTTGCACTCGCTGGCGCAATCCGGCTTCGATCCGCTGTCGCGCACCTGCCGCTTCATGCTGACCGAAGAGGCGCACCACATGTTCGTCGGCGAGACCGGCATCAGCCGCGTGGTGCAGCGGACCTGCGAGGCGATGAAGGCCGCCGGCGTCGAGGATCCCGCGGACGTCGCCCGGGTCCGCGCGCTCGGCGTCATCGACCTTCCGACCATCCAGAAGAAGCTGAATCTGCATTATTCGCTGTCGCTCGACCTGTTCGGCTCCGAAGTGTCGACCAATGCGGCGAACGCCTTCAATGCCGGGATCAAGGGGCGCTATCGCGAAACCCAGATCGACGACGATCACCGGTTGCAGAACTCGACCTATCCGGTGCTGAAGCTGGTCGACGGCAAGATCAAGCGGGTCAACGAGCCGGCGCTCACCGCGCTCAACATGCGGCTGCGCGACGACTACACGCAGGATTGCGCCAAGGGCATGCTGCGCTGGAACAAGATCGTTTCGCTCGCCGGCTATGACGTCAAGCTGACGCTGCCCAACGTCGCGTTCCATCGCCAGATCGGCGAGTTCAAGGACGTGCACGCCACGCCGGACGGCGTGCTGATCGACGATGCCACCTGGAACAGCCGCAGGAACGAATGGCTGCCGTCCACCGAGGACGGCGATTTCATCGCCTCGCTGATGACCCCGGTGACCGAGACCGGCGAATTCGCCTCCTGGATATCGCCGCCCAAGGTCGGCATCGACAACAAGCCCGGCGATTTCGAATACGTGAAGATCGAGACCTAGCGCATATTGCGGCTGGGTCGAATCATGGCAGCCACCGAGGGCCTCGTGGTTCGAGACGCGCGGCATTGCCGCGCTCCTCACCATGAGGGTCTAACACCTCATCAGGGAAGAAGACCTCATCCTGAGGAGCCGCGCTTTGGCGCGGCGTCTCGAAGGA
>Ga0208356_1000073_pt1 | contig 35834 bp, 28 predicted proteins | sample NGESurshal072012_4_FD_184467 | JGI IMG/M metagenome (GOLD analysis project Ga0208356, IMG submission 184467) | Arctic peat soil microbial communities from Barrow, Alaska - NGEE Surface sample 53-1 shallow-072012 (SPAdes) | ecosystem: Environmental > Terrestrial > Soil > Wetlands > Peat ... | reverse complement strand
TTCCTTGTCATTCCGGGGCGCGCGGAGCGCGAGCCCGGAATCCATACTCACGATGGTGGTTATGGATTCCGGGCCCGCGCCGAAGAGGCGCGTCCCGGAATGACAGTGTTGGATTGTGTGGTGGCGCAATGACGGCCGTCGACGTTGCGCTTCTGGTGCGCGTCGAGATCGCCACCGTCGCGACCACGGCCGCGGCGAACAGCAGGATTTGCAGCGTGACGGTCTCGCCGTTGAGCAAGGCGGCCAGCGCAAACGTGATGAACGGCTGCAGCAGCTGTACCTGCGACACCCGTGCGATGCCGCCCATCGCCATGCCGGCGTTCCAGGCGAAAAACCCGATCCATTGCGAAAACAGCGCGACGTACAGCAGCGCCAGCCACGGCTTCAGCGCGATGTGACCGAGGTCCGCAGGCATGGTGATCGCGGCGGCCGGCAGCGAGATCGGCAATGCCATCACCAGCACCCAACTGATGACCTCCCATCCCGGCATCTCCAGGGTCAGTCGTCCGGAGAAAGCGTAGCCAATCGCGGAAACGGCGACCGAGGCGAACAGCAGGAGATCGCCGGTCGAGAGTGCGCCGCCACCCTGGCGCAGCGCAAATGCCACCACCAGCGCGGCGCCGCCGACGGAGGCGATCCAGAACAACGGCCTTGGCCGCTCATGCGTAATGAGAACCGCGACCAGCGCGGTGGCGATCGGAAGAACCCCGAGCACCACGCCGCCATGCGTGGCGTCGACGGTCTGCAGCGCGAGCGCCATCAGCAACGGAAACAGCACGCTGACGCAGATCATCGCGATCGCGAGTTGCGGCCAGAGCCGTCGCGGCGGCAGCGGCCGGCGCAGCACGATCAGCAGCGCCAGCGAGCACAGCCCGGCAATCGCGGTGCGCAGCGCGGTGAGCGCCATCGGATCGATCGCCGCTATCGCGATCCGCGTCGCCGGCAGCGTACCGCCGAAGATCGCCATGCCGATAAAGCCAAGCAGCAGGCCGAGACGTTCGCGGGACCATGATCGGAAGGGCATGGTGCGAGTCACTAGCGGTTTCGTTCTCGCGGGTACAGCACTCACGCGGCCGGCATGGCCGCCATGCGTCGGCAGCTTGCGCAATTTCCACCTCAATGGCCTCATCCTTCGAGACGCATCGCTTCGCGATGCTCCTGAAGGACGAGGTCTGAGACCCTCATGGTGAGGAGCGCGCCTTCGCGCGTCTCGAACCATGAGGCCTCGGCAGAAGCAACAATGATTCGAGCGAACCGGAAAACGCTTTAGCGCACGGCAAAACTGTTCCAGACCAGGCCCACGCCTGACAGCAACAACAGGCCGAGCACGATATCGCGGAAATTCCTGTCGCTCAGGGCGTGATAGGTCCGCGCGCCGAGCCAGGCGCCCAGCATCGTTCCCGGAAAAGCCAGCAGTGTCAGCCACACCACTTCCAGCTTGACGAGGCCGGCGGCGGCCTGCAGGCACAGCGCCGCAAACAGCACCGTCCAGTTGAACGTCTGGAAAATGCCGCGCCGCTCCTCCTTGCCCCAGCCGCGCACGCTCGCCCACAGGATCGGCAGCGGCCCCGACAGGCCGGCGAGGCCGCCAAGGATCCCGCCCGCAAAGCCAATGCCGGCATCCGCCGGCTTGCCGCCGAAGCGAAACGCCATCGGCTTGCGCTGAAAATACAGCGCGGTCGGAAACACCAGCAGCAGCACGCCGACGCTGAATTTGAAAATCTGCGGATCGGCATGCGCGATCAGCATCGTGCCAAGGGGTACGCCGGCGAGGCCGCCGATGATGAACGGCCAGACCAGCGTGAGGTCGAAGGTCCGCCACATCGACGGCAGCGTCGCGGTCTGGGCGATCACCGAACAGATCAGCACCAGCGGCACCGCGAGCGACGGCGGCAGGACATAAAGCCAGATTCCCAGCGCCATCAGCGCCATGCCGAACCCGGCGAGGCCGGATACGAAGCCGCCGGCCAGCGCGCCAAGAAACAGAAGCGCGTCGGCAGTGGCGTTCATTCAGGCTCCCCTTTGTATGGCAGCGCGCACGCCGACCGCGGCTGACGTTTACACCACGCGGCGGCGAGGTGCTATCGCCATTGACACCGATCGGTTGCGCGCTCCAGACAATTGGAACAGCCCATGAATTCATTACCTCCTGATGGCTCGCCTAAAACACAAGCGGAGCCGGTGACTGCCAACGCCTATTGATGGTTTCTTTACCGGGCTCGGCGACATAGTACTCATAAATCGAGCTTTGGCACTGATGAGGTGGCCGCAATAGGGAATTTAGTAGCGTGATATCGGCAATTCGAAGCTACTGGAGCGATGGCCGCGGCCGGACCTTCAACACTATGCGGCGCTCGCTTACGGCGTAGCAGTTCTTGAGTTCGCTATAAGCCCAGATCATCTCATTATGTGGCTCCTGTGGTACAACGGATACCCCAATCCATACTTCATCAATCCTATCGTCGGGCGCATCTGGTTGCCATCTATCATCCTACTGACAGTGATATGGCTTGCCGTGGTTGTGATGGGCTTCAGAAAATGCGGATGGCCGGCATTGATCCTGTTGCTCTCATTACCATGGGGTATGAGGCTTTTCCTGTCTCTGGACCTGCTAGAGGCCTCGTGTCTGTTCTTGAAAGATTGTATCTGAGATAAATTAAAGGACCAAAATCAAAATAGGCCACTACGAAAATACTCAACCGCCGATGCCAACAACCCGGCGTTTCGCGTGTTGCAAATTCTGGAGCACTTGCGGAGCGCGCCGCCAGCAACATGAATTTTCCGGCGACATTGGCCGGCGGGTTGCGTATCACGCCCGCCTTTCTGGAAAGCCGCCGCCGATCTCAACGCGGCGGCTGCTTTTTGTTGGCCCTGACCGATTCGGACCTTGGCGCTCTCGCCGTGCTCCGCTACCCATGACGACATGAAGAACATAGGCTTCAACGAAGGCAAAGTCTGTGACGCCATAATTCGTCGAATCGAAGCACGCGAGGGCGCCGCGCGAATAAACTGTAGCTGGCCCGAGCAAGATCATCACGCCGCGCCCGTTGAGATGGTTTGCGATATCGGAGCGAGCCAGTTCGCATTGGAACATACCGGCATTGAGCCGTTCGAAGGCTTTGTCCGCCTCCAGAAAGACGCGCTAACGCACTTCCGGCCACTTGAAGATCGAATCACGTCGTCTATTCCGCAATCGGAATATGTCGAGCTTCGCATGCCGCTGAAGGCAACGGAGGGACTGCGCGGCAAAGAACTAGCGAAGGTTCAAAACGCACTCGCCGAGTATGTACTGACTACCGCGCCGACGCTGCCAATCGCTAGGGAAGGTCGATACGCGGAAGCGATGCACTGCGCTCAACCGCCCGGAGTGCCCTTCGAAATCACAATGCACAAATGGCCGCGATCGTGGCACGCCGCGCGGTTCGCAATCGTTCAAACCTTGAGCGGAGATAAGGAAGCGATGCGCCGGGCGCGAATCGAACGAGCCTGCAAAAAGAAATACCCAAAGCTCGCCGCTTGGCAGACTAAAGCCGCTAGAGCTATTATGGTGTTAGAGGATAACGACATTCAAGTTAGCAACGAAAGTTTGGTGGCAGATGCGCTGCTATCTGCCGAGAAAAATTCAAGCGTAAAACTCCCTGACGAAGTCTATCTTGTCACGACATATAACGATCCATGGCACGGCCACATCATTCGAATCGACAACAAGACGTATTTTGATTTCGCCTATGAGGATCAATCGAATCGGTACTGGGAGATCAATCCGGCTGCACTGATCGATGCACTCCGGCGTCGCTGATAATCATGTCAACCTGCTCGCCATAGCAATATCTTGCGACAAGTAGCGGTTCGGCAACGCCTTCGATAGCGAACCAACTCTTCCGCACTAACGCTTCGGTCTTCGCCTCATAGTATTGGCGCGGCTTCGGCAGATGCGGCAGCGCGAGGCGCGACGCAAAGTCCCTCAACGTAGGTTGTCGCTTCTCGGTAACCGCAACGCGCTGGGCGTTGGCAGAACAACGTTTGGGCGTCATCTGACGAGAACCCTTCGACGGCGGTCGAAATGGCGAGGGGTCCGGCGTGTTGCGCCGAACCCCTCATTTCAAAGCATCAGCCGGCCTGTAAGCCGGGTTTTGTAGGGCACCGTGCGCTTGCGCGAACGATACGTGACGGCCATTCCTCTGGGACCATGTTCGCACATGGCCTCGAGCAACCTACCCGGACGGCGAGCCTGACATCGCCCTGCGGTGTTTTCGTTTGCACGAACGAGCCCGCGTTGCCGTCCCTATTCGGTCTTGCTCCCGGTGTGGTTTGCCATGCCGTTTCCGTTGCCGGACCCGCGGTGCGCTCTTACCGCACCTTTTCACCCTTGCCCCGTCCGAAGAGGAGGCGGTTCGTTCTCTGTGGCACTGTCCCTGGGGTCGCCCCCGCCGGATGTTATCCGGCACCGTATGTCGATGGAGCCCGGACTTTCCTCTCTCGCAGCCTTTCGGCCGTAGCGGGAGCGGCCGTCCGGCCGACTGACAGGCTAGGCATGGGGGCTGACGCCGGCCGCGTCAAGCCGTTAACGTTCAGCCGCAGCCGTAAAAATGAATTATCCTGAAGATGTCGTTTGGCGCGGTGCCCGTTCGACTGGGGGCCGGCGATCATGCCGATCAAGAGGAGTTCACCAGATGCAATATTTGCTGATGATCTATCAGAACGAGGCCGAGTACGGCAAAATCGACGCCGCGACCGGCAAGAAGATGCTGGAGGAGTATGGCGCCTTCACCCAGTCCATCATCCAGAGCGGCAGTTTCAAGGCCGGCGACCGGCTGCAGCCGACCGCGACCGCGACCACCGTGCGGGTCCGGGACGGCAAGACCCTGACCACGGACGGCCCGTTTGCCGAAACACGCGAGCAACTCGGCGGCTATTATTTGGTCGAGGCCAAGGACCTCGACGCCGCGCTCGGCATCGCCGCGCGGATTCCCGGCGCGCGGTTCGGTTCGATCGAGGTGCGGCCGATCTGGGTTTATGGTTGAAGCCGTCCGTCATTGAATAACGCAATCCAAATGACACCGAGCGAAATCGAAAAGATATTCCGGGACGAGGCGGGGCGGGCGTTGGCGACGCTGATCCGCCTCGTCGGCGATTTCGATCTCGCCGAGGACGGCTTGCAGGACGCTTTCGCGGTCGCGTTGGAGCGCTGGCCCGCCGCGGGGCCACCGTCCAACCCGCGGGCGTGGCTGGTCAATGTCGGACGCAACAAGGCGATCGACCGCATCCGCCGGCAAATCACCCTGCGCGGCAAGCAAAGCGAGCTCACGCACGCGATGCTGCTCGGCGCCTCGTCCCCCGACGACACCGGCGATGCCGCGTTCGACGACGATATGCTGCGGCTGATCTTCACCTGCTGCCATCCGGCGTTCGCGGCCGAGGTCCAGGTCGCGCTGACGCTGCGCACGGTATGCGGGCTGACCACCGCCGAGGTGGCCCGCGCCTTTCTCGCCGGCGAGGACGCCATGGCGCAGCGGCTGGTCCGTGCCAAGCAGAAGATCCGGCTCGCCGGCATTCCCTACGGGGTGCCGGACCGCGAAGCGCTGGAGCCGCGGCTGCGCGGCGTGCTCGCGGTAATCTATCTCGTCTTCACCGAAGGCTATGCGGCCACCGCCGGCGAGGATTTGATGCGGCCGGATCTGGCGCGCGAGGCGATCCGGCTGGTTCGCCTGCTCGATGCCCTGATGCCGCGGCGGGGCGAGATCAAGGGGCTGCTGGCGCTGCTGCTGCTGCATGACGCGCGCCGCGCCTCGCGCGCCACCGTGGGCGGCGACATCGTGCTGCTGGAACAACAGGATCGCACGCTGTGGGATTTCGGCCAGATCGCCGAAGGCGTGACGCTGGTGGAAGAGGCGCTGCGGATGCCGGGCCGCCCGCAATCCTACGCGGTGCAGGCGGCGATCGCGGCGCTGCACGCGCGGGCGCCGAACTACAAGGCCACCGACTGGCCGCAGATCGCCGGCCTTTACGAGGTCCTGCTGCGGATCAGCCCGTCGCCGGTGATCGAGCTCAATCATGCCGCGGTGGTGTCGATGGTGGACGGGCCGGCGCGCGCGCTGGCGCTGGTCGACGCGCTCGATGCCCGCGGCGGCCTGAAGGGCTACGCGCTGATGCCGGCGGTTCGAGCCGATCTGCTGCGCCGGCTCGGCAGATCGGATGCTGCGCGCGACGCCTACCATGCGGCTATGGCGGCGACGCAACTCGAGCCGCTGCGCCGGCTCTATGCACGGCGATTGGCCGAACTCGATGGCGGATCCGAGTAGCCCGCGTAGCCCGGATGGAGCGTAGCGAAATCCGGGGCCTTTTCGCCGCGATCCCGGATTGCGCTGCGCTCCATCCGGGCTACGACGGACATTTCCTACCGTGCCGCGACACTTGTTGTGGCGTCGGCCGGCAGAGTTTCGAGCAGCGACTGCAAGGTGATCATGGTCGAATGATCGGCGATGCCGTCGACGCGCGCGGGCCGGAAATGGCGCTGGAAGGCGGTGACAACTTCCATGGTCGGCCCGTCATATTTTCCGTTGGTCGAAATGCCGTAGCCGTATTTCGCCAGCGCCCGCTGCATGTTGTGGACGTCATCGCCGATGGTGCCGAGCTTGAGCGTTTCGCCGCGCACGATTGGCGCCGGCTGCACCCAATGGCCGACGCCCGAATTGGCCAGCGAATGCCACGGAAATTTCTCGCCGGGGTCTTTCTTGCGGGCGGGCGCAACGTCGGAATGGGCGAGCACGCGCTGCGACGGCACCCGGCGGCGAAGCATGATGCCGCGGCAGAGCGCGATCACCGCGGCGATCTGGCGCAGCGGAAATTCCGGATAGCCCCAGTCATGGCCCCGATTGATGATCTCGATGCCGATCGAACAGGAGTTGATGTCCTGCTCGCCCGCCCAGAATGCCGCGCCGGCGTGCCAGGCACGCTTGTCTTCCGGGACGGATTGAATGATGCGGCCGTCTTCCAGAACGATGTAGTGTGCCGACACGTCGGTGCCGGCCGTGCACAGCCGCGCAATCGCGCCTTCCGGATCGGGCATGCCGGTGTAGTGCAGCACAATCATGTCGGGCGGGCGGCCGTTGGCGCGTTCGCCAAAATTGGCCGACGGGATGACGTCGGAAGCGATCGAGGAATCGGGAGTGAACGTCTTCATGGTTTCAGACCCATGCGTTTACTATTCCTTTACCAACGCGCAAGGGCAATGCGCGAGCCGGCCGGCGCTCCGCATTTTGACCGGGTGTGTGCGGCACGCATCACCGGTTCGGCCGACCTTCAAATCCATCCTTGCCCGTCAACGCTTTCTTAACGCTAGCTGCCGTTACTAAGTGGTGAGGTGCCGAACCGGCGAGGGGCGGCCAAGACCCGTTGACGCTCGAAATCCGATGGCAGCCCATCAAATCCCGTGCGGAACTCAGGGTTTGCTGCGGGCGACGGGCACAGCCGGCAATTCCGGTCCGCACCGGCGCGTCGGGCGGAGCAGTCCGGCCGAGCCGAGACGATTGAGGCGCAATGGGCCTGTTCGCGTCCAGTTTCCTGCCCCAAAGCCGGGCCTGCGCCGGCGTTCCGGCATGACTCCGGCCGGCCCGCGACATATCCCCGTGCTTGGCCGCGAGGCCATCGGGATGCTCCGTCCGCGTGATGGCGGCATTTACATCGATGCCACCTTCGGGGCCGGCGGCTATAGCCGGATGATTCTCGACATTGCGGGAACCCGGGTGATCGGCATCGACCGCGACCGAACCGCGATCGCCAGCGGGTTCGATCTCGTCGATCGATCGGCCGGACGGCTGACGCTGGTCGAAGCGCGATTTTCCACTCTGGCCGAGATCTGCACTGCCCAGGGCGTCGATGCCGTCGACGGCGTCGTGATGGATGTCGGGGTGTCCTCGATGCAACTTGACGAGGCCGGCCGCGGCTTTTCGTTTCGCCTCGGAGGTCCGCTCGACATGCGGATGGGCCAGCACGGCCCGACCGCCGCCGACGTGATCGCGCGCGCCTCCGAGGCCGATCTCGCCAACATCATCTACATTTTCGGCGAAGAGCGTCATTCCCGCAGCGTCGCCCGCGCCATCGTCGCCGCGCGCAAGCAGGCGCCGATCGCAACCACCCGGGCGCTCGCCGATATCGTCGCGAAGGCGGTGCGATCGCGGCCCGGCGACATTCACCCGGCCACCCGCACGTTTCAGGCGCTGCGGATCTTCGTCAACGAAGAACTCGACGAACTCCAGCTGGCGCTGGCGGCGGCGGAGCGCCTGCTGAAGCCGGGCGGCCGGCTCGCCGTGGTGTCGTTTCATTCGCTGGAAGACCGCATCGTCAAGAATTTCCTGGTCGAACGTGGCAAGGCCGGCGGTGGGTCCCGGCACCTGCCGGCGGTCGCGCAGGCGGCACCCAGCTTTGCCGTCCTGACCAGGCGTCCGGTCACGCCTGACGAGGCGGAAGTTTCCGCCAATCCGCGCGCGCGGTCGGCCAAGCTGCGCGCAGCCGAACGCACCGATGCGCCCGCGCACGCCGCGGCGGAACTGCCGGCATGGCCAATGCTCTCCGAACTGATGCGGGGAGCCTGACCATGCGCATCCTCCATCTCCTCGTGATCGGCGCGCTGGTGTTCGCGGCCGCCTATGTCTACCGGATCAAGATGGCCTCGACCATCCGCACCGAGCGGGTGCTGCGGCTGCATGCGCAAGTTCGCGAGCAGCGCGACGCCATCGCGGTGCTGCGGGCGGAATGGACCAAGCTCGATGCGCCGATCCGGCTGCAGGGTCTGGCCGAACGGCATCTGCCGCTGAAGCCGATCGCCGCCACGCAGTATGATTCATTGAAGAACCTGCCGGAACGGCCGCCGAACTTCGCCAAGCCCGGCGATCCCGACCCGATCGGCGCGATGATCGAGGCGATCGATTCGGTGGCCGCCGAAGCGCCGCCTTCGACCGGTTCGGTGCCGGACCCGGAGCATCGGCAATGAGCGGTCGGGCGCTGACCATCGTCAAGCCGACGGAACCGTGGCGGCGGCGGCTGATCCGCAGCCTGCTGTACGGGCGCAATGTCGATCGCGCCGCGAAGGCGCGCGCCCGCGTCGGGTTCGCCATCGTGGCGTTCGCCGCGATCTATGCGGTGATCGGCGGCCGGCTGATCATGTATGCGACCGTCGGCGACAGCCACGGCGCGCACCGGACCGCCACGCAGGACGCCATTGCGACCGCGCGGCCCGATATCGTCGATCGCAATGGCGAGGTGCTCGCCACCGACGTCAAGGCACCGAGCCTGTTCGCCGAACCGCGGCGGATCATCGACAAGGACGAGGCGATCGAACTGCTGACCGCGACACTGCCGGATCTCGACACCAGCGAAGTCCGCGACCGGCTGTCGTCGAAAAAGGGCTTCGTCTGGCTGAAGCGGGAAATCACGCCGCAGCAGCAGCTCGAAATCCACCGGCTCGGCATTCCCGGCGTCGGCTTCCTGCGCGAGAACAAGCGGGTCTACCCCACCGGCTCCGAAGTCGCGCACCTGATCGGGCTTGTCAATATCGACAACCAGGGCATCGCCGGGATGGAGAAGTGGGTCGACAGTAACGGCCTTGCCGATCTGCATCGCGCCGGCTTCGCCACCGACCGCCTGCAGCGGCCGGTGGAATTGTCGGTCGATCTGCGCGTCGAGCACGCGTTGCGTGACGAATTGCTCAAGGCCAAGGAAAAATTCCACGCCAAGGCAGCCTCCGGCCTCGTCTCCAATGTCAAGACCGGCGAGATCGTGGCGATGGTGTCGCTGCCCGATTTCGATCCCAACAATCCGATCGAGGCGCACGATCCCGACCGCATCAACCGCCTCACCACCGGTGTCTACGAGATGGGATCGACCTTCAAGGCGTTCACGCTGGCGATGGCGCTCGATTCCGGCAAGTCCGATCTCAACTCGATGTGGGATGCGCGGGGGCCGCTGCATTACGGCAAATTCACCATCCATGACGACGAACCGAAGGGCCGCTTCCTCAATATGAAGGAGGTGTTCACTTTTTCGTCGAACGTCGGCGCGGCGCGCATTGCGCTGTCGCAAGGCGTCGAGGCGCACAAGGCGTTCCTGCGCAAGCTGGGGCAGCTCGACCGGCTGCGCACCGAATTGCCCGAGAGCGCATCGCCGATCGTGCCGCGGCACTGGGGCGAGTTGAACACGGTGACGATCGCGTTCGGCCATGGCATCGCGGTGGCGCCGCTGCAGGCGGTGATGGGGATCGACGCGCTGGTGAACGGCGGCTATCTGATTCCGCCGACCTTCCTGAAACGCAGCGAGCAGGAAGCGATGGCGCTGGCGAAACGGGTGATCAAGCCCGAGACATCGGAAAAAATGCGTTTCCTGATGCGGCTGAACGCCGAAATCGGCACCGCGCGAAAGGCAGACGTCAACGGCTACTATATTGGTGGCAAGACCGGCACGGCGGAAAAGGTCGTCAACGGCCGCTACGTCAAGAAGCGCGTCCTCACCGCCTTCACCGCGATCGTGCCGGCCGACCATCCGCAATACCAGCTGCTGGTCATGCTGGACGAACCGCAGGCGACCAAGGACACCTTTGGCTTCATCACCTCCGGCTGGAACGCGGTGCCGACCGGTGGCAATGTGATCGCCCGGATCGCGCCGTTGCTGGGGATCGAGCCGCGGTTCGACCTGCCGCCGCCCGACCGCCTTATTCTTGCGGCATCGAAGACAAGCCAGTAAGGCGTAATGATGCCGTCGATTTGAAGTTCCCGCGCGAGTCTGGACTGGAAGATTCATGAAGCTCCGCGACCTGCTCGGCGACGATGCCGCCATTGACCCGCGGGCGGAAGCGGTCGTGGTGACGGGTCTCGCCGTCGACAGCCGTGCGGTGAAGCCCGGCGATGTGTTCTTTGCGCTTGCCGGCAGCAGGACCGACGGCGCGCATTTTATCGATCAGGCCATGGCCTCCGGCGCGGTGGCAATCGTGGGCGATCATACCCCGCCAGGCGACCGGCCGGTGCCTTTTGTCGGCACGCCGAATCCACGCCGGGCACTGGCGCTCGCCGCGGCGCGATTTTATCCGCGGCAGCCCGAGACCATCGCGGCCGTCACCGGCACCAGCGGCAAGACCTCGGTCGCGGCCTTCACCCGGCAGATCTGGCAGGCGCTCGACCATGCTTCGGCCAGCATCGGCACCATCGGGCTGGTGTCGCCAAAGCGGACCGTCTACGGATCGCTGACGACGCCGGATCCGATTGCGCTGCACCGCCAGCTCGATGAAATCGCGACCGATGGCGTCACCCATCTGGCGCTCGAGGCGTCGTCGCATGGGCTCGACCAGTACCGGCTGGACGGCGTCCGGATCGGCGCCGGCGGCTTCACCAACCTGTCGCGCGATCACATGGACTATCATCCCGACGTCGCGCATTATCTTGCCGCCAAGCTGCGGCTGTTCTGCGATCTCGTCACGGCGGAGGGCGCTGCGGTGATCTCCGCCGATCACGATTGTTCCCGGGCCGCGATCGATGCGGCGCAGGCGCGAGGTCTGCGGATCGTCACGGTCGGAACCAGGGGCGCCGGCGCCGGCGAAGGCATTCGCCTGCTGGCGGCGGAAATCGACGGCTTTTCGCAGAAACTTGCGCTCGAACATCGCGGACGCAGACAGTCGGTGCGGCTGCCGCTGGTCGGTGAATTCCAGATCGAGAATGCGCTGGTCGCGGCCGGCCTCGCCATCGGTACCGGCAGCGCGCCGCAAGCGGTGTTTGCCGCACTCGAAAATCTCGAAGGCGCCAAGGGCCGGCTGGAACGGGTCGGCGAACACAACGGCGCGCCGATCTTTGTCGATTACGCCCACAAGCCCGACGCGCTGGCGAAGGCGTTGCAGGCCTTGCGGCCTTACGCGAAACGCCGGCTTGTCGTGGTGTTCGGCGCCGGCGGCGACCGCGACGCCGGCAAGCGTCCGCTGATGGGCGCGATTGCCGCTGACAATGCCGACTGCGTCATCATTACCGACGACAATCCGCGCAGCGAGGAACCCGGCCTGATCCGGTCGGCGATCCTGGGCGCGGCCAGGGCCGCGAAGGACATCGGCGACCGCGCCGAAGCGATCCGGACGGCGATTGCCGGCCTCGAGCCGGGCGATGCGCTGCTGATTGCCGGCAAGGGCCACGAGACCGGACAGATCGTCGGCGACCGCATCCTGCCGTTCAGCGATCACGACGCGGTGGCAGCCGTGCTTGCGCAGAGGGTCGCATGAGCGCCGCGCCGCTATGGACGTCGGGCGCGATGGCTGCGGCGATGCAGGCCGCAAGTCGCGGGGTGTTGCCGGAAGCGGTCACCGGGCTGTCGATCGACAGCCGCAGCATCGCGCCGGGCGAGGCCTATTTCGCGATCAAGGGCGATGTCCATGACGGACACGATTTTGTCGCCGCGGCGCTGCAGGCCGGCGCCGCGCTCGCGGTGGTCGAAACCGCGCAGCGCGGCAGGTTCGCAGCCGACGCGCCGCTGCTCGTGGTGGAGGATGTGCTGGCGGGCCTCGTTGCTCTCGCGCATGCCGCGCGCGCGCGTCTGGACGGGCAGGTGATCGCGGTGACCGGCTCGGTCGGCAAGACCTCGACCAAGGAGGCACTGCGGCGCGTGCTCCGGGACCAGGGCGAAACCCATGCCTCGACCGCGTCCTTCAACAATCACTGGGGCGTGCCGCTGTCGCTGGCGCGCTGCCCGGCCGCGGTTCGCTTCGCGATCTTCGAGATCGGCATGAATCACCCGGGCGAGATCGAACCGCTGGCCAGGATGGTGCGGCCGCAGTTCGCCATCATCACCACGGTCGAGCCGGTGCACCTCGAGTTCTTCGCCGGTATCGAGGCGATTGCCGACGCCAAGGCCGAGATCTTTGCCGGCGTCGAGCCCGGCGGCGCGGTGGTGCTCAACCGCGACAACGCGCAATTCGCCCGCCTGCAGCGGCGTGCCAGGAAACTCGGCATTTCGCGCATCTTCTCATTCGGCGCTCACGAGAAGTGCGAGGCACGGCTGCTCGACCTGTCGCTGCACGCCACCTGCTCGGCGGTGCATGCCAACATCCTCGGCCACGACGTCACCTACAAGCTCGGCATGCCGGGCCGCCACATGGCGATGAATTCGCTGGCGGTGCTGGCGGCGGCGTCGCTGGCGGGCGCCGATCTCGCCCGCGCGGCGTTGTCGCTGTCGCACATCGCGCCGGCGGCGGGCCGCGGCGTCCGGCGCGCGCTGCAGGTGGCGAGCGGCGAGGCGGTCCTGATCGACGAAAGCTACAACGCCAATCCGGCGTCGATGGCTGCGGCGCTGAACGTGCTCGGTCAGGCGGCGGTCGGCCCGCATGGCCGGCGTATCGCGGTGCTCGGCGACATGCTCGAATTGGGGCCGACCGGCCCCGCGTTGCATCGCGGTCTGCTCGATGCCGTCCGGGTCAACCGGATCGATCTCGTGTATTGTTGCGGTCCGCTGATGCGCAATCTGTGGGATGCCCTTTCCAGCGGCAAGCGGGGCGGCTATGCCGAAAGTGCGGCTGGTCTCGAGGCGCAGGCCGTGTCGGCGATTCGCGCCGGCGACGCCATCATGGTCAAGGGGTCGCTGGGCTCGAAGATGAAGACGATTGTCAACGCGCTTGAAAAGCGCTTTCCCGGCAAGACCGCGCCGGATGAAATCGCGGTACAGGCGGATTGAATGTTTTATTGGCTGATTGATCTATCCAATACGGTTCCCGGGCTGGGCGTGTTCCGCTCGTTCCTCAATGTGTTTCGCTACATCACCTTTCGCACCGGCGGCGCGATGGTGACGGGCGCCGTGTTCGTGTTCCTGTTCGGCCCCTGGATCATCGATCACCTCCGGCTGCGCCAGGGCAAGGGCCAGCCGATCCGCACCGACGGACCGCAATCGCATCTCGTCACCAAGAAGGGCACGCCGACGATGGGCGGGCTGATGATCCTGTCCGGGCTGGTGGTCTCGACGGTGCTGTGGGCCAATCCGCTCAACCCCTATGTCTGGATCGTGCTCGCGGTCACGCTCGGCTTCGGCTTCGTCGGCTTCTACGACGACTATCTCAAGGTGACGCAACAGACCCATAGCGGCTTCGCCGGCCGTATCCGCCTTGCGATCGAAGCGGTGATCGCGCTCGCGGCGTGTTACGCGCTGGTGCGGCTCGGCCGCGATCCGTTTTCCACCTCGCTGGTGATTCCGTTCTTCAAGGACGTGGTGCTGAATTTCGGCTGGTTCTTCGTGCTGTTCGGTGCCTTCATCATGGTCGGCGCCGGCAACGCGGTGAATCTCACCGATGGCCTCGACGGACTTGCCATCGTGCCGGTGATGATCGCGGCGGCGAGCTTCGGCATGATCGCCTATCTCGCCGGCAACGCGGTATTCTCCGACTATCTGCAGATCAATTATGTCGCCGGTACCGGCGAGCTCGCCGTGCTGTGCGGCGCGGTGCTTGGCTCCGGACTGGGCTTCCTGTGGTTCAACGCGCCGCCGGCGTCGATCTTCATGGGCGATACCGGCTCGCTTGCGCTCGGCGGCATGCTGGGTTCGATCGCGGTCGCGGTGAAGCACGAGATCGTGCTGGCCGTGATCGGCGGGCTGTTCGTGCTGGAAGCGGTCTCGGTGATCGTGCAGGTGGCGTCGTTCAAGCTGACCGGCAAGCGCGTGTTCCGGATGGCGCCGCTGCATCATCATTTCGAGCAGAAGGGCTGGACCGAGCCGCAGATCGTGATCCGGTTCTGGATCATCTCGGTGCTGCTGGCGCTGGCCGGCCTTTCGACGTTGAAGCTGCGGTGACTACGCGTGGGACCAGCCCGGCCATGACGAAGGGGGTGTGATTCACGTGGTGCAATCATGATTCCCGTCACCTCGTTCGCGGGCAAGACGGTTGCGGTGTTCGGGCTCGGCGGCTCCGGGCTTGCGAGCTGTCATGCGCTGAAAGCGGGCGGGGCGGAGGTGATCGCCGGCGATGACGGCGTCGACCGGCTCGCCGAAGCCGCCAGGGCCGGCTTCATCACCGCGGATTTGCGCACGGTCTCGTGGACGAATTTTGCCGCCCTGGTGCTGACCCCGGGAGCGCCGCTGACCCATCCGGCGCCGCACTGGACCGTGCTGGCGGCACGGCAGGCCGGCGTCGAGGTGATCGGCGATATCGAACTGTTCTGCCGGGAGCGGCGCCGTCACGCGCCGGATGCGCCGTTCGTCGCGATCACCGGCACCAACGGCAAATCGACCACCACCGCGCTGATCGCACATCTGATGCGGGTCGCGGGCTACGACACCCAGATGGGCGGCAACATCGGCACCGCCATCCTGTCGCTGCAGCCGCCGCGCAGGGGCCGCGTCCACGTGATCGAGATGTCGTCGTACCAGATCGACCTTTCGCCGTCGCTCGATCCCTCCGTCGGTATCCTGTTGAATGTGAGCGAAGACCATATCGATCGCCATGGCACGCTCGAACATTATGCCGCCGTGAAAGCGCGGCTGGTGGCCGGCGTGCAGCCGGCCGGCACCGCGATCGTCGGTGTCGACGACGGATGGAGCCGCAATATCGCCGACCGGATCGAGCAGGCCGGCCAGCGTGTGGTCCGCGTCTCGGTCAAAAATCCGCTGCCCGACGGCGTCTATGTCGAGCGTGAAACCATCCTGCTTGCCTCCGGCGCCGCGCGCCGCGAGATCGCGCGGATCGGCGGCATCGGTTCTCTACGCGGGCTGCACAACGCGCAGAACGCGGCGTGCGCCTCGGCCTGCGCGCTGGCACTGGACATCGGCACCGAGGTCCTGCAGAACGGATTGCGCAGCTTTCCCGGCCTCGCCCACCGCATGGAGCAGGTCGGCCGCCGCGGCAAGGTGCTGTTCGTCAACGACTCCAAGGGCACCAATGCGGACGCCGCGGCGCATGCGCTGTCGTCATTCGCCGATATCTTCTGGATCGCCGGCGGCAAGCCGAAGCTCGGCGGCATCAGCGGCCTAACCGAATATTTCCCGCGCATCCGCAAGGCCTATCTGATCGGAGAGGCGGCCGAGGAGTTTGCCGCGACCCTCGACGGCAAGGCGGCGTACGAGATCAGCGAAACGCTCGATGTCGCGGTGGCCAGCGCCGCGCGCGACGCCGAAGTCTCCGGCGTTGCCGACCCGGTGGTGCTGTTGTCGCCGGCCTGCGCGTCGTTCGACCAGTACCGCAATTTCGAGATCCGCGGCACCCGGTTCCGGGAACTGGTCACGGCGCTGCCAGGCGTCGAACCGGTGGTGTGAGGGCGGCTGCGGCATAACGGTCGTCATACTCCGCGAAAGCGGAGTATCCAGTACGCCGTGGCTGCAGTCCGTTCACCGAGAGGGCGGTAGGATACTGGATCACCCGCTTTCGCGGGTGACGACGATCCAATTTCCAAAGATCATCATCGGATTAACCCTTCGGCAACCATCATGGGCGACCAATGGGCGAACCGCCGCCCCTGGGATCGTCCATGCTCTCCCGTGAACAACGCAACCCGCTTTCCGACTGGTGGTGGACGGTCGACCGCTTGCAGCTTGCGGCGATCATCGCGCTGATGCTGGCCGGCGTCATTCTGTCGCTGGCGGCGAGCCCGCCGGTGGCGACCCGGATCGGCCTCGATCCGTTCCACTTCTTCAACCGCCACGTCCTGTTTCTGCTGCCGTCCTTCATCGTGATGATCGCGGTGTCGTTCCTGTCGCCGCGGCAGATCCGCCGCACCGCGCTGATCGTGTTCGCGCTCAGCATCGCGCTGATCGTGGCGACGCTGCTGGTCGGTCCCGAGGTCAAGGGCTCGCGGCGCTGGATCACCTTGATCGGCGTCAACATCCAGGCGTCCGAATCCGCCAAGCCGGCCTTTGTGGTGATCGCGGCGTGGCTGTTTGCGGAATCGGCGAAGCGGCCGGAAATGCCGGCGACGTCGATGGCGCTGCTGCTGCTGCTCCTGCTGGTGTCGCTGTTGGTGATGGAGCCCGATTTCGGCCAGACCATGCTGATCCTGATGGTATGGGGCGCGCTGTTCTTCATTGCGGGCATGCGGATGATCTGGGTGCTGGGGCTTGCAGGGGCGGCGAGCGCCGGGCTGTTCGGAGCCTATCTGCTGGTGCCGCATGTCGCCGGCCGCATCACGCGCTTCATGAATCCGGCTTCCGGCGACACCTTCCAGGTCGATACCGCGATGGAGGCATTCTACAACGGCGGTTGGTTCGGGCTCGGGCCGGGCGAGGGCATCGCCAAGCGCAGCCTGCCCGACAGCCATACCGATTTCGTGTTCGCGGTCGCGGCCGAGGAATTCGGAATCGTGCTTTGCCTGGTGCTGCTGATGCTGTTCGCGTTCATCGTGGTGCGCGCTCTGTCGCGCGCCTATGCGACCGAGGACATATTCGCGCGGTTTGCCGCCTCGGGCCTCGCGGTCCTGTTCGGCGTGCAGGCCGCCATCAACATGTCGGTCAACCTGCAGCTCATTCCCGCCAAGGGCATGACGCTGCCATTCATCTCCTATGGCGGTTCCTCGATGGTCTCGCTGGCCTACGGCGTCGGCATGATGCTAGCGCTGACACGGCAACGGCCCAGCACCGAGGTCGAATCGATCGCGGCCGCCGGCACCGCAGGCGGCTACGTCTGATGACGAACGCCGCGTAGTCGGCTATTTGAAGCCAATGACTACTGCCCCTCTCATTCTGCTGGCGGCCGGCGGTACCGGCGGCCACCTGTTTCCGGCGGAATCGCTTGGCGTCCAACTGATCCGGCGGGGCTTCCGCGTGCGCCTCGTCACCGATGCACGCGCGCTGCGCTATAGCGGGCTGTTCTCCAGGGACACCATCGACGTGGTGCCGAGCGAAACCGTGCGCGGCCGAACGCCATGGTCGCTGGCTTATACCGGCGTGATGCTGGCTGCAGGCGGTGTGGTCGCGCTCAACCTGATGCGCCGGTTGCAGCCCGCGGCGGTGGTCGGTTTCGGCGGCTATCCGACCGTGCCGCCGCTTTTGGCCGCGCGGCTGTTCGGCGTGCCGACCCTCGTTCATGAGGCCAACGCGGTGCTCGGCCGCGCCAACCGCTTGCTGTCGCGTGGCGTCAGCGCGATCGCCACCTCGCTGCCGGGCGTGCTCGATCGCGATCCGGCGCTCGCGGCGAAAACCACCACGGTCGGCACGCCGATGCGCCCCGCCATCGTGGCGGCAGCCGCCGTCAAGTTCGTGCCGCCCGAGCCGGCCGGTTCGCTTCGTCTGCTGGTGGTCGGTGGCAGCCAGGGTGCGCGGGTGATGGCCGATATCGTGCCGGGCGCGATCGAACGGCTGGAACCGGCGCTGTGGAGCCGGCTGATCCTCACCCAGCAGGTCCGCGAGGAAGACATGGCACGGGTACGCGCGGTCTATGACCGGCTCAAGATCAACGCCGAATTGGCACCGTTCTTCACCGACCTGCCGGCGCGGCTGGCATCGAGCCATCTGGTGGTCTCGCGCTCCGGTGCCGGAACGGTGGCCGAACTTGGCGCCATCGGCCGGCCGTCGATCCTGGTGCCGCTGCCCGGTTCGATCGATCAGGATCAATTCGCCAACGCCGGCGTGCTGGCGCAGGCAAATGGCGCGCTTCGGATTCCACAGGCGGATTTCACGCCCGACCGGCTGGCTGCGGAGATTTCCGCTGTGGCCGCCGAGCCGGCACGGCTGAGCGCGATGGCCGCCGCCGCCCGCAGTGTCGGCCGGCTGGATGCCGCCGAACGGCTGGCCGATCTGGTGGCGAAAGTCGCGGGAATCTGACGTAAAACCCTTGTCATGCCCCGCGAAAGCGGGGCATCCAGTACCCACGCAACTGATTTGGATCTTGAGGTCCGCGATTACTGGATCGTCCGCCTTCGCGGACGATGACGGCAAGGAACCGACCATGAGACTGCCGCGCGAGATCGGGCCCATTCACTTTGTCGGCATCGGCGGCATCGGCATGAGCGGCATTGCCGAGGTGTTGTGCAATCTCGGCTACACCGTGCAGGGCTCGGATGCCTCCGAGAGCGGCAACGTGACGCGGCTGCGCGACAAGGGCATCAAGGTCTCGGTCGGCCATCAGGCCGGGAACGTCGCCGGGGCCGACGTGGTCGTGGTGTCGACCGCGATCAGGCGAGACAATCCCGAGCTGATGGCGGCGCGCGCCCAGCGCATTCCGGTGGTGCGCCGCGCCGAGATGCTGGCCGAACTGATGCGGCTGAAAAGCTGCGTCGCCATCGCCGGCACCCATGGCAAGACCACCACCACCTCGATGCTCGCCGCGCTGCTCGATGCCGGCGATCTCGATCCGACCGTGATCAATGGCGGCATCATCAATGCCTACGGTACCAATGCGCGGCTCGGCGCCGGCGAATGGATGGTGGTGGAGGCCGACGAGAGCGACGGTACGTTCCTGAAGCTGCCGGCCGACGTCGCCATCGTCACCAATGTCGACCCCGAACACCTCGATCACTTCAAGACCTTCGAGGCGGTGCAGGACGCGTTCCGCAGTTTCGTCGAGAACGTACCCTTCTACGGCTTTGCGGTGATGTGCATCGACCATGCCGTGGTGCAGAGTATCGTCGGCAAGATCGAGGACCGCCGTATCGTCACCTATGGCGAAAATCCGCAGGCCGACGCGCGGCTGATCGACCTTAGCCCAAGCGGCGGCGGTTCCAGCTTCACGGTCGCGTTTCGCGATCGCAAGACCGATGCCACACACGAGATCGCCGATATAAGGTTGCCGATGCCGGGGCGGCACAACGCACTCAACGCCACCGCGGCGATTGCGGTCGCCCATGAGCTCGGACTTCCGGACGATGCGATCCGAACGGCGCTTGCGGGTTTTGGCGGCGTCAAGCGGCGCTTCACCCGAACCGGCGAATGGGGCGGCGTCACCGTCATCGACGACTATGGTCATCACCCCGTCGAGATCGCCGCGGTACTGAGGGCGGCGCGGGAATCCACCAATGGCAAGATCATTGCCGTAGTGCAGCCGCACCGGTTCACCCGGCTGCAGTCGCTGTTCGAGGAGTTCTGCACCTGCTTCAACGACGCCGATGCGGTCGTCGTCGCCGAAGTCTACCCGGCGGGCGAGCCAGCGATTCCGGGCATCGACCGCGACCACTTTGTGCTGGGCTTGCGCGCCCATGGCCACCGCGAGGTGATCCCGCTGCAGAACTCCACCGACCTCGCCCGCGTGATCCGCGGCCTCGCCGGTCGCGGCGATCTGGTCGTCTGCCTCGGTGCCGGCAGCATCACGCAATGGGCCTACGCCCTGCCGGACGAACTGAAGGCGCTGGGATGAACACGGCGATGGATGTGGCTTCGTCATGGCCGGGCTTGTCCCGGTGCTCTTCATTCCCTCCCCCCTTGCGGGGGAGGGTTAGGGAGGGGGGTAAGCCGCAAACGCCGAAGTCCGCGGTACCCCCCACCCTGACCCTCCCCCACAAGGGGGGAGGGAACGGAGAGAGCAAGCAGGGCGGTCGCAGTCGATCATGACCTTTCCCGACCTCACGCCCGAGCTCAAAGCTGCGATGCCGGCGCTGCGCGGGCGATTGCTGGCGAACCAGTCGCTGGCCGAGTTGACCTGGTTTCGGGCCGGCGGCCCGGCGCAAATGCTGTTCACGCCGTCGGATGCCGACGATCTGGCTTATTTCCTCGCGCATCTGCCGCAGGCGTTGCCGGTCTATGTCGTCGGCGTCGGCTCCAATCTGATCGTGCGCGACGGCGGCATGCCGGGCGTGGTGATCCGGTTGTCGCCACGGGCGTTCGGCGAGACCCGCGTGGACGGCGATATCGTCGGTGCCGGCGCGGCCGCGCTCGACAAGCGCGTCGCCGAGACGGCGGCGTCGGCCCATCTCGGCGGACTCGAGTTCCTGTTCGGCATCCCCGGCACGATCGGCGGCGCGCTGCGCATGAACGCCGGGGCCAACGGCGTCGAGACCCGGGACGTGCTGATCGAGGCGGCCGGCATCGGCCGCGACGGCAGCAGGCAGGTGTTCACCAACGCGGACATGAAATTTGTCTACCGCAACAGCGGCGTCGATCCCGCGATCGTTTTCACATCGGCGCGCTTTCGCGGCGCCAACGCGGCGCCGGAGGCGATCCGGGCGCGGATGAACGAGGTGCAAAATCACCGCGAAACCGCGCAGCCGATCCGGGAAAAAACCGGCGGCTCGACCTTCAAGAATCCGCCGGGCCACAGCGCCTGGAAGCTGATCGACGCCGCCGGCTGCCGGGGCTTGCGTGTCGGCGGCGCGCAGGTGTCGGAAATGCACTGCAACTTCCTGATCAATACCGGTAACGCGACCGGGCATGATATTGAATGCCTTGGCGAAACTGTTCGCGCGCGAGTGAAGGCAAAATCTGGAATTGAGCTACAATGGGAAATCAAGCGGATCGGAATCGAGCAGGGCTGATGCGGATTACCATCGTCTTCGGCGGCACCAACAAGGAGCGTCTGGTGTCGGTGGCCAGTGCCCAGGCGCTGCACGCGGCGCTGCCCGACGCCGAGCTGTGGTTCTGGGACATTGATGACACCGTGCATGACGTCAAATCGGCGGCGCTGCTCAATCATGCGCGGCCGTTTGAGGAGCCGTTCCGGCCCCACGATGTCGGCATCTCCGGCATCGAACGGGCGCTCGATCAGGCCAGCGCCGACAACCGCCTGCTGGTGCTCGGGCTGCACGGCGGCATGGCGGAAAATGGCGAACTCCAGGCGATGTGCGAAACGCGCGGGATTCCGTTCACCGGTTCCGGCTCGGCTTCCTCGTATCTTGCCTTCGACAAGGTCGCCGCCAAGCGATTCGCCGTCATTGCCGGTGCGCGCGCCCCGGCCGGCGTGGCGCTGGCGGATGCGGAGCGGGCGCTCGCCGAATACGGCCGGCTGATCGCAAAACCTTCCCGCGATGGATCGAGCTACGGCCTGATTTTTGTCAATGCCAAGCAGGACCTTGTCGCCGTCCGCACCGCGGCGAGGTCCGAGGAATATTTGATCGAACCGTTCGTCACCGGCGTGGAAGCGACCTGCGGCGTGCTGGAACAGCCGGACGGCTCGCTGACGGCGTTGCCGCCGATCGAGATCGTCCCGGCGGACGGCGGATTCGACTACACCGCCAAATACCTGGCCAAGACCACCCAGGAAATCTGCCCCGGGCGCTTTGCACCCGAGATCAGCGCGCAGATCATGGAGCAGACGCTGAAGGTACACCGCGCTTTGTCGTGCCGCGGCTATTCCCGTTCCGACTTCATCGTGTCCGGGAACGGGCTGATCTATCTCGAGACCAATACCTTGCCCGGCCTGACCAGGGCTTCGCTCTATCCAAAAGCCCTCAAGGCTGTCGGAATCGAATTCGCCGATTTCCTGCGCGGCCAGATCGCTTTGGCGGCGCAGCGCACGCAGACGTAGAGCAAAATATAAATCACCCGCGACGGTTCCCCGCCGAGCCGGGCGGACCCGGCCGAGCGGCGCCGTTTGACAAAGTTTTACGAATTTCGCGGCAAAGTACTCAGCCGGCGCATCAAAACGCGCTCTGCGGGCATTGGATTTACCCTTTGTTTACCAGTAAGTCCGAAGGTTAACGCTGGCGGCGCCTGTGGCGCTTGGCTGCCGGGGCGTGAGCCGTGCGGATTTCCGCTTCGACGACCGCATCGAGGGAACAGGGGCCTCTTCTGCCTGGAGGCCGAGACCCGACCCGGCATGACCGAGATGTCATTTGTGCCAGAACTCGCAAGCGTTTGCGGGCAACATTTGACGAGCTCGTGCAATGGATGGTGGAGGACGCCTCGCTCGATCGCTGCGATCGCTGAGGCCCCAAGCTAACCTGAAAGCGGCGGCCATTGGCGCGTTCGTGCTGTTGCGCGAGCGGCTGGGGTCGCATCGTGCGCCGGCGAGGCCGTGCCGCGAACGCGAACCCGATCCGCACCGCCTGATCGCATTGCTGGAGCGCTACCTTCCGAACCGCGCCGGCGTCGCCGCGACCGTGCTGATCCTGCTTGGCAGCGCCGGACTCGGCATCGTCAGGGGCGGCCACGTCGAGGAACTGACCACGGCTGCAAGCGACGCCCGTAACGCGCTGGCCAATTCCGCCGGGTTCCGGATCTCCTCGGTTGCGATCAACGGTCGCAAGCAGCTGTCTCAGGATGAGGTGCTCGCGATTGGCGGCGTCAACGGCCGTTCCTCACTGTTGTTCCTTGACGCCGAAGCAGTCCGCGACAAGCTGAAAGGCAATCCCTGGATTGCCGATGCGACGGTGCTGAAACTCTATCCGGGCCGGCTCCAGATCGATATCGTGGAACGCTCCGCCTTCGCGCTATGGCAGCAGGACGGCCGGCTGTCCGTGATCGCCGATGACGGCGCGGTGCTCGAGCCCTATGTCACCCGCCGCTTCATCACGCTGCCGCTGGTGGTCGGCAAGGGCGCCGAAACCCGCGCCCGGGATTTCCTGACGCTGCTCGACCGCTATCCGAAGGTCCGCTCGGTGACCAAGGCGGCGATTTTTGTCGGTCAGCGGCGCTGGAATCTGCGGCTCAAGGACGGGCTTGATGTCCGGCTGCCGGAAACCGACGTCGGCAAGGCGCTGGCACGGCTAAGTACCTACGACCGGGAGGACCACCTGTTCTCCCGCGACATCGTCGCCATCGACATGCGCCTGCCGGATCGGCTGATCGTGCAATTGTCCGATGACGCGGCCAAGGCCCGCGAAGATTTGTTCAAGGACAAGAAACCGAAGAAGAAGGCCGGCGAAGCATGACCGGCCTTGACCGCAATCAGACGCCGAAGACGCGCCCGATGCCGCAGAAGCGCACCGCGCTGGTGGCCTCGCTCGATATTGGCACCAGCAAGATTGCCTGCATGATCGCGCGGTTGAAGCCATGCCCGCCGAGCGAGGCCCTGCGCGGCCGAAGCCATGCCGTCGAGTTGATCGGCTACAGCCAGATCCAGTCGCGTGGCGTCAAGGCCGGCGCGGTGATGGATCTCGCCGAATGCGAACAGGCGGTCCGTCACGCGGTGGCGCTGGCCGAGCGGATGGCCAAGGTCCGGGTTGAGTCGGTTCTGCTGTCGGTTGCGGCGGGCCGGCTGCAGGGCCAACTGGTCGAGGCCGCGGCGGATATCAAGGGCGGCGCGGTCACCGCCGCCGACGTGACCCGGGTCACCTCCGCGGGCATGCGCCATGCCACCGGCGAGGGCCGCACCGTGCTGCATGCGCTGCCGATCGGCTATTCGCTCGACGGCGTCAAGGGCATTCGCGATCCGCGGGGCATGGTGGCGCGGCAATTTGGCGTCGACATGAACGTCGTGACGGTCGATGCGACGGTCGCCAAGAACCTGATGCTGGTGGTCGAGCGCTGCCATCTCAATGTCGAGGCCATGGCGGCAAGTCCCTATGTGGCGGGCCTGTCCGTGCTGACCGACGACGAAGCCGATCTCGGCGCCGCCGTGCTTGACATGGGCGCCGGCACCACCACGATCGCGACCTATTCCGGGGGCCGCTTCGTCCATGCCAGCGGATTTGCGGTCGGCGGGCAACACATCACCATGGATCTGGCCCGCGGCCTCGGCGCCTGCATTGCGGATGCCGAGCGAATCAAGACGTTATATGGCACCGTGCTGACCGGCGGGTCGGACGCGCGTGAGCTGATGTCCGTTCCGGCGGCCGGCGACAACGAGCGCGATGCGCCGCAGATTGTGTCGCGTGCAACGATTGCCAACATCGTCCGTCACCGCGCCGAGGAGATTTTTGAGATGGTCAGGGACCGCCTGGCGGATTCCCCCTTTGCGGCAGAGCCGAGGGCGCGAATTGTGCTGAGCGGAGGCGCCTCCCAACTCACCGGTTTTGCCGAAATTGCAACCCGAATTCTCGGCCGTCCGGTGCGAATCGGCCGTCCGCTCGGCTTTGGCCGGCTTCCCAGCGAGGCGAAGAGCGCGTCGTTCGCCGCTCCGACCGGCCTGCTGGTCTACCCCCAATACGCTCATCTTGAACATGTCGAACCGCGGCATACGCGGCAGCTCAGGACAGGGACTGACGGCTATTTCGGAAAGGTCGGACGATGGCTTCGCGAGGGCTTCTGATGAATCTTTTCCGGCCCGTTCGACTTCCACCAACTCCCGCGGCCGTCGGCCGGGGCGAACCAACGCGCGCGTAATCGAGAGGCAGCCATGACCATCAATCTCAACGTTCCTGACATTCGCGAGCTGAAGCCGCGCATCACCGTATTCGGCGTAGGTGGCGCCGGCGGCAACGCCGTCAACAACATGATTACCGCCGGATTGCAGGGGGTCGATTTCGTCGTCGCCAATACCGATGCGCAGGCGCTGACGATGTCCAAGGCGGAGCGCATCGTGCAGATGGGCACCCAGGTGACGCAGGGCCTCGGCGCCGGTTCGCAGCCGGATGTCGGCGCCGCCGCGGCCCAGGAGGTGATCGACGAAATCCGCGATCATCTCTCCGGCGCCAACATGGTGTTCGTCACCGCCGGCATGGGCGGCGGCACCGGCACCGGCGCTGCACCGGTGATCGCCAAGACCGCGCGCGACATGGGCATCCTCACCGTCGGCGTCGTCACCAAGCCGTTCCACTTCGAAGGCCAGCGCCGCATGCGCACTGCCGAGTCCGGCATCGCCGAACTGCACAAGGTGGTCGATACGCTGCTGATCATTCCGAACCAGAACCTGTTCCGGGTCGCCAACGAAAAGACCACCTTCGCCGACGCGTTCGCGATGGCCGACCAGGTGCTGTATTCCGGCGTCGCCTGCATCACCGACCTGATGGTCAAGGAAGGCCTGATCAATCTCGATTTCGCCGACGTTCGCGCCGTGATGCGTGAAATGGGCAAGGCGATGATGGGTACCGGCGAGGCCACCGGCGAGAAGCGCGCACTGACCGCGGCGGAGGCCGCGATCGCCAATCCGCTGATCGACGATTCCTCGATGAAGGGCGCCCGCGGCCTGCTGATCTCGATCACCGGCGGCAAGGACCTGACACTGTTCGAGGTCGACGAAGCCGCGACCCGGATTCGCGAGGAAGTCGACCAGGACGCCAATATCATCGTCGGCGCCACCTTCGACGAGAGCCTCGACGGCGTGATCCGCGTGTCGGTCGTTGCCACCGGCATCGAGCAGGCGCTGATCTCGCGCAACGCATCGGCGCCGTCCGCGCCCGCGACCAATGCAGGGGCGCCGAACTCGATGCCGGACTCCCGGCTGGCCGACCTCACCGCTCGGCTGCGCGCCGATAACCAGCGCATGGCCGAACGCGCCCAGAAGTTCGAAGCCTCGACCCCGGCGCAGCCCGCCGCCGCGCCGCCGCGTGCCTCCGGCAGCCTCGAACGCGCCGCGCTCGCGGCAATCGCCGCTGCGGTCGCGCCGGAAGCCAAGCAGCAGGCTGCCGCCGCGGCGTCCTATGGTGATGTCACGGTTCGTCCGATCGCCCAGAAGCCGTCGCTATTCCCGGATCATGACGTCACGCGCGTCGAGACGCCGGAGCCCGCGACGCCGGAGACGTTCATTCCGCAAGCGGCCGAACGCGCACCGCCTCGCGCGCCAAGGATGCCGAAATTCGAGGATTTGCCGATGCCGGCGCAGAACGAAATTCGCCAGGCCCGCGGCGAGGCCGAAGGCGAGCATCCGCAAAAGACCCGCCTGTCGCTGCTGCAGCGCCTCGCCAATGTCGGCCTCGGCCGCCGCGACGAAGAGACCGAGCCGCCGATCGCCGCGCGCGCCGCGGGGCCGGCCATGCCACCGATGCCGTCGCTATCGGAGCGAAAGGGCCAGCGCACGGTCGCACAGCAAATCGCCGTCAACGAGCCGGTATCCGAATATGCCCGCCGGCCGCCGCCCAAGGGATTGGACGCTCATGGTCGACCAGCGCCTGTTGCACCGACGCCACAGGGGGACGACCATCTTGATATCCCGGCCTTCCTGCGCCGCCAGGCCAACTGAAAATTGTTACAATTCAGATCACAGAAAAGGTCCCGGCTGTGGCAGCCGGGACCTTGTCATTTCGGCGGGCGGCGGAATCCGAGGGTTCCGTCAAGCCGTTGGTGCTAAATCATAAATTATGGATTTCGTGGTGGGCTGCGAGGTCCGGGACCGTCGCTTGGCAGTGTCGGAATTTGGTCAAGCTTGGGCCTGAATGCGGCAGAGGTTGGGTAACAATCGGTAAAAAAGCGTGAGTTGGCGCTGTTTGGGGCAGTGACTATGGTCCGCCGTGACTTGGGGATACTTGAGGCGAATCGGCTCGCGCAATCGGGTCGCTGCAGTCTTCAGGTAAAGTCTGTAGTGGGCAGTCTTCGAATGAAATTGAGCCGGCAAGCAACGCTTCGGTCGCGAGCCACCGTGACGGGCGTAGGAATTCATTCCGGATTGCCGGTCAATTTGACCCTCGGACCTGCACCTGTGGATGCGGGTCTTATTTTTGTCCGCGCCGGCTCCGATGGCTGCGACCGGGAAGTTCAGGCCACCGCCGAAGCCGTGATCTCCACCGAATTTGCGACCGTGTTGGGCGACCGCGACGGTCCGATCGTTTCCACCGCCGAGCATGTGCTCGCGGCCTTGCGCGGCATGGGCATCGACAACGCCGTGATCGAGGTCGACGGTCCGGAAGTTCCGATCATGGATGGCAGCGCCGCCGCTTTTGTCGCCGCGATCGAGCAGGCCGGCACCGTGACTCAACCGGCGCGGCGCCGCTTCATCCAGGTATTGAAGCCGGTGCAGGTCGCGATCGGCGATTCCTACGGCGAGTTGCGGCCTTACGCGGCCGGGTTCCGCGTTGACGTTGAAATCGACTTCACCAATCCGGTGATCGGCCGTCAGAGCTTTACGCTCGATCTCAGCCCCGAAAGCTTCCGCCGCGAAATCTCCCGTGCCCGCACCTTCGGCTGCATGAACGATGTCGCGCGGCTGTGGAGCGCCGGCTTCGCGCTCGGTGCGTCGTTCGAAAATTCTGTCGTGTTCGACGAAACCCGCCTGCTCAACACCGAAGGGCTGCGCTACACCGATGAGTGCGCGCGCCACAAGGTTCTCGACGTGGTCGGCGATCTCGCGCTTGCGGGTCTGCCGCTGCTGGGTGCATTTCGGTCGGTGCGCGGTGGTCACAAGCTCAACCACGCGGTGCTGACGGCCCTGATGGACGATCGCAGCGCCTGGCGCGTGATCGAGTCCGAGACGGTGCGCGCTTCGCGCACGCGTGCCGAGGCCGGAAAAGGCATGGTGGGCGGCATGATCGCCCCGGCCTACAGCCCCGACGTGTCCTGACCACCGCCTGTGCCGCCCGCGCCGGCTTGTCCGAGCCTTGGCTTCCGCGCCTGATCGAGAGAATTCCTGCCGAACGGTTCCGGCAAGCTCTGTCGCGGGCTCGTTTTGACCCGGTAAACCGGCTCGCCGGACTCCGTTCCGGCCGCCTTAATCCGGGCGAAATGCCTGCGTACCCGGTTGGTTAGCGGACATTTTTCAGCTACACAGGTTGCCGGTTGCAGGGTGTGGCGCCACAGACAGGACAATCATGGCGTCCACGGTCACGCTGAAGCGCGCGGCAGGCACCGCATCACAGACGTCAGGTCGTAAATCCATGTCGGCATCGGGTATGACGCTCGAACTATGCAAATTATTTTCCCGTTCGAATCTCGGACGGTTCGGACGTCGGGTGGGTCTCGGCGTGGCCCTGATCGTTCTTGCGATCCCCTTGAGCGGATGCGGGACCGGTGCGCTCTGGGACAAGTTTTTCGCCAAGGACGATACCTTCAAGGATGAACCGGCAGACAAGCTCTACAACGAGGGCCTCTATTTGCTGAACCAGAAGAAGGATATGAAGCTCGCATCGAAGAAATTCGAGGAAGTCGATCGCGAGCATCCTTATTCGGAGTGGGCGCGCAAATCGCTGCTGATGTCGGCCTACGCCTATTACGACGCCGGCGATTACGACAGTTGCATCGGCGCCGCCACCCGATACGTCACCCTGCACCCCGGCAGCCCCGACGCGGCCTATGCGCAATATCTGATCGCGGCCTCGCAGTACGACCAGATCCCGGACGTGACGCGCGATCAGGGCCGTACCGAAAAGGCCATCGCCGCGCTTCAAGATGTGATTCGGAAATATCCGACATCGGAATATTCCGTCAGCGCCAAGGCCAAGCTCGAAGGCGCGCGCGACCAGCTCGCGGGCCACGAAATGACCATCGGTCGCTATTACATGCAGCGCCGCGACTACACCGCCGCCATCAATCGCTTCAAGACCGTGGTCACCCAGTATCAGACCACCCGGCATGTCGAGGAGGCGCTCGCCCGGCTCACCGAGGCCTATATGGCGATCGGCATCGTCGGCGAAGCGCAGACCGCGGCAGCCGTGCTCGGACACAATTTTCCCGACAGCCGCTGGTACAAGGACGCGTATAATCTTGTAAAGTCCGGCGGTCTCGAGCCGAGCGAGAACCAGGGCTCCTATATCTCCAGGGCCTTCAAGAAAATGGGTCTCGGCTAGGAATTGATCTCGCATGCTGGCGCGTCTTTCGATCCGTGACATCGTCCTGATCGAACGGCTCGATATCGAGTTTTCCCGTGGCCTTGCGGTTTTGACCGGCGAGACCGGTGCGGGCAAATCCATTCTGCTCGATGCGTTCGCGCTGGCGCTCGGCGGCCGCGGCGATGCCGGCCTCGTCCGTCACGGCGTCGAGCAGGGCCAGGTCACCGCGGTGTTCGATGTTCCGAAGGGGCATCCGGCCGCCGCCATCCTCAGCGACAACGGCCTCGACGATACCGACGAGATGATCCTGCGCCGGGTGCAGCTTGCGGATGGCCGGACCCGCGCCTTCATCAACGACCAGGCGATCAGCGTACAGACCCTGAAGGCGGTCGGCTCCGCGCTGGTGGAAATTCACGGCCAGCATGACGAGCGCGCGCTGGTCGACGCGTCGACCCATCGACGGTTGCTCGATGCGTTCGCCGGCCTCGAAAAGGACGTCGCCGCGCTGGAGCAGCTGTGGGACGCAAGGCGCGCCGCCAACGCGCTGCTCGACGAGCATCGTGCCGGCATGGCGCGCGCCGCCCGCGAGGCCGACTATCTGCGCCATGCGGCCTCCGAGCTGAAGACGCTGGCGCCCAGGGACGGCGAGGAGACCGCGCTGGCGCAACGCCGCACCACGATGATGCAGGGCGAGAAGATCGCCGCCGATTTGCGCGAGGCGCAGGACGCCGTCAGCGGCAATCATTCGCCGGTTGCGGCGCTGTCGGCTGCGGTGCGCCGGCTCGAACGCCGCGCCGGCCATTCGCCGGCACTGGTCGAGCCCGCGGTGAAGGCGATCGATGCCGCCATCAATGCGCTGGAAGAGGCCGATCAGCATCTGTCCGCCGCCTTGATCGCCGCCGACTTCGACCCGGCCGAGTTGGAGCGCATCGAGGAGCGGCTGTTCGCGCTGCGCGCCGCCGCGCGCAAATACACCACGCCGGTCGAGCACCTGGCGGCATTGGCCGCAAAATATGCCGACGACGTCGCCCTGATCGATGCCGGCGCCGATCAGTTGAAAAAACTGGAGACGGCGGCGTCGGACGCCGACCAGCGTTACCATGCGGCCGCCACCAAACTCGCTGCCGCGCGCGGCAAATCGGCGGAAAAGCTCAACAAGGCCGTCAATGCCGAGCTCGCCCCGCTCAAGCTCGAACGCGCCAAATTCACAACGCAGATCGATTCCGATCCGGCCTCGCCGGGTCCGCAAGGGTTCGATCGCGTCGAGTTCTGGGTCCAGACCAATCCGGGAACCCGCGCGGGCCCGTTGATGAAAGTGGCGTCCGGCGGCGAGTTGTCGCGCTTCCTGCTGGCGCTCAAGGTGGTGTTGTCCGACCGCGGTTCGGCGCCCACGCTGGTGTTCGACGAAATCGACACCGGGGTCGGCGGCGCCGTGGCCGATGCGATCGGCGCCCGGCTGGCGCGGCTTGCCGGCAAGGTGCAGGTGATGGCGGTTACCCATGCGCCACAGGTCGCCGCGCGCGCCGACCACCATTTGCTGATTTCGAAGGACACCCTCGACAAGGGCAGGCGCGTCGCCACCCGCGTCGACGCGCTCGCCGCCGATCACCGCCGCGAGGAAATCGCCCGCATGCTGGCCGGCGCCGAAATCACCGCCGAGGCGAGGGCCGCCGCCGAACGATTGCTGCGCGCCGCGACGGCGTGATGTGACGAGCCAAGATTATCGCCATGACAGCAAAACCTAAAAAACTCATTCTCCCCGACATCGCAAAACTCGCCAAGGCCCAGGCCAGGGTCGAGCTGAAACGATTGGCGCTCGAACTGGAGGGCCACGACAAACGCTACTACCAGGACGATGCGCCCAGCGTCACCGACGCCGAATACGACGCGCTGCGCCAGCGTTTCAACGCCATCGAGGCCCGGTTTCCGGAATTCGTGACCGCCGAATCGCCGTCGCAAAAAGTCGGCGCGGCGCCGTCGGGGCGATTCCGGAAGGTCCGCCACGCAGTGCCGATGCTGTCGCTCGACAACGCCTTCGCCGAGCAGGACGTGCTGGATTTTGTCGGGCGCATCGAGCGCTTTCTCAAGCTCGGGGATGACCAGATCGCGTTCAGTGCCGAGCCGAAGATCGACGGGCTGTCGATGTCGCTGCGATACGAGGGCGGCGAACTCGTGACCGCCGCGACCCGCGGCGACGGCGCCGAGGGTGAAGACGTCACCGCCAACATCCGGACGCTCGAGGACGTTCCGCAAAAACTGAAGGGCCGCAACGTGCCCGGGATCTGCGAGGTGCGCGGCGAGGTCTACATGACCAAGCCGGCATTCCTTGCGCTCAACGAGCGGCAGAAGGCCGAAGGCGGCACCATCTTCGCCAACCCGCGCAATTCGGCGGCGGGCTCGCTGCGCCAGAAGGATCCCGGCATCACCGCGTCGCGCCCGCTCGGCTTCTTCGCCTATGCCTGGGGCGAGATGAGCGCGATGCCGGAAAACACGCAGTCCGGCATGATCAAATGGTTCGAACGCTGCGGGTTCAGGACCAATCCGCTCACCAGGCTTTGCCATTCCGTCGAGCAGTTGATCGCGTTCCATGGCGAGATCGAGCAACAGCGCGCCGGGCTCGACTACGACATCGACGGCGTGGTCTACAAGGTCGACCGCCTCGACTGGCAGGAACGCCTGGGTTTTGTATCGCGCACGCCGCGCTGGGCGATCGCGCACAAATTTCCGGCCGAGCGCGCCATGACCGTGCTGAAGGACATCGAGATCCAGGTCGGGCGCACCGGCTCGTTCACGCCGGTCGGCAAGCTCGAGCCGGTCGGCGTCGGCGGCGTCATCGTCCAGAACGTGACGCTGCACAATGAGGATTACATCAAGGGGATCGGCGGCGACGGCGAGCAACTCCGCGAGGGGCGCGACATCCGGATCGGCGACACCGTCATCATCCAGCGCGCCGGCGACGTCATTCCGCAGGTGGTCGACGTCGTCATCGACAAGCGGCCGAAGAATGCGAAATTGTTCCATTTTCCGAAGAAATGTCCGTGCCCGCTGCATACCGACGTGGTGCGCGAGGAGACCGCGACCGGCGAGGAGGGCGCCCGCGCCCGCTGCACCGGCGAGTTCGCCTGTCCGTTCCAGAAGATCGAGCATCTGAAACTGTTCGCCTCGCGCCGCGCCTTCGACATCGATGGGCTCGGCGAGAAGCAGATCGAGTTCTTCTTCGAGCAGGGATGGGTGAGGGAGCCGGCCGACATCTTCACGCTGCCGGCGCGCAACGGCCGCATCAAGCTCGAGAGTTACGAGGGCTATGGCGAAACCTCGGTGCGCAATTTGTTCGCCGCCATCGAGGGACGGCGCCGGATTGCGCTGGAGCGCTTCATCTTCGCGCTCGGCATGCGTCAGGTGGGCGAGACCACGGCGCTGGCGCTGGCGCGCGGCTACGGCTCGTGGCATGCGTTTCATGACGCCTGCCTCAAGCTCGTCAGGGACGACGAGGAGGCGATTACCGAGATGGATGCGCTCGACCAGATCGGCGACACCGTGATTGCGAGCATCAAGGCCTATTTCGGCGAGAGTCACAATCGCGGCATCGTCGAGCGGCTGACAAAAGAAGTCGTCATCCTCGATGCCGAACGGCCGAAAAGCAATTCGGCGGTCGCCGGCAAGACGGTGGTGTTCACGGGCTCGCTCGAAAAGATGACGCGCGACGAAGCCAAGGCCACGGCCGAGCGGCTAGGGGCCAAGGCCGCGGGTTCGGTGTCGAAGAAGACCGATTACGTCGTCGCCGGTCCCGGCGCCGGCTCGAAGCTGGCGGAAGCCAGGAAGCACGGCGTCGCGGTGCTGACCGAAGACGAATGGCTGAAGCTGATCGGGGAGTGAAGCGGCTGCCGATCCCAAAGCGTCTTCCGGTTCACTCGAGTCGCTGTTGCTTCTCCCGAGGCCGCATGGTTCGAGACGCGCGAAGGCGCGCTCCTCACCATGAGGGTCCGAGACCTCATCCTGAGGAACATCGCGAAGCGATGCGTCTCGAAGGATGAAGCCAAGGAAGTGGAAATTGCGCTATGGTGCGAGCGGCACGGTGGCGGCGTCGAGCCACACTTTGATGGCTTCGTCGACATGCGGGCGCACCTCGCGGCGGACGCGGGCGTGATAGTCGTTGAGCCAGGCGAGTTCCGCCTCGCTCAGCATCCTGGCGTCGATCAGCCGGCGGTCGATCGGCGCCAGTGTCAGCGTCTCGAATGCGTTGACCGGTTTTTCCGAGCCTGCGATCTCGGCGCCCACCACCAGTTCCAGATTCTCGATCCGGATTCCATAGGCATCGGTCTTGTAATAGCCGGGCTCGTTGGAGAGGATCATGCCGCGGCGGAGCGCGGTGGTGCCGAGCTTCGAAATCCGCGCCGGGCCTTCATGCACCGAGAGATAGCTGCCGACGCCATGGCCGGTGCCGTGATCGAAATCGATGCCGGCCTGCCACAGGAATTGCCGCGCCAGGGTGTCGAGTTGCGCACCGGTGGTGCCGTCGGGAAATACCGCGCGCGCGATCGCGATATGGCCGCGCAGCACGCGGGTGAAGCGGTCGCGCATTTCCGCCGACGGTTCGCCGACCGCGATGGTGCGGGTGACGTCGGTGGTGCCGTCCTGATATTGCGCGCCGGAATCGATCAGCAAGAGATCACCGGGCGAGATCCGCCGGTTGGTCTTGCGGGTGACGCGGTAATGCACGATGGCGCCGTTCGGGCCGGTGCCGGCGATGGTCGGGAACGAGACGTCCTTCAGCGCGCCGGTCTCGCGGCGGAACGTCTCCAGCGCCTCGACGGCGTCGATTTCCGTCAGCGCCCCCGACGGGGCTTCGCGGTCGACCCAGGCGAGGAACCGCGCCAGCGCCACCGCATCGCGCCGATGCGCCTTTCGCGTGCCGTCGATCTCGGTCGCGTTCTTGACCGCCTTGAGCAGAGCGACCGGATCGTTGCCGCGCACCGCGTTGCCGCCGGCGGCACCGATCAGGCGGCTCAGGGCGTCGGCGGCGGTGGCGCTGTCGAGCGCAATCGATGCGCCGCGTCGCGCCAGTTCGGCAAGCGCCGGCGCCAGCGCGTCCGGCTCCCTGACATCGGCGGATTGCTCGAGATGGTCGCGGGCGCTGTTGGCGAGCTTGCGGTGATCGATGAAAATCGTGGGGCGGCCATCCTTCGGCACCAGCGCGTAGGATAGCGGCAGCGGCGTATGCGAGACGTCGGCGCCGCGGATGTTGAAGGTCCATGCCACCGCATGCGAGTCCGACAGCACCAGCGCATCGACGCCGAGATTTTCGATCTCAAGACGGATGCGCCCGAGCTTTTCCGTTTCGGCCTCGCCGGAGAATGCCGCGCCGTGAATGGCGACGGGTCCGAGCGGTGGCGCGGGACGCTCGGTCCACACCGAATCCAGCGGGTTGCTCTCGACCGCGATCAGTTCCGCGCCCGCCTTGGTACAGGCCGCGGCGAGCCGTTCCGCTGCCGCCGAAGTATGCAGCCAGGGATCAAATCCAAGGCGGTCGCCGGGCTTCAGATGCGACGCCAGCCAGCTTTCGGGCGGCGGGTCGACCAGCGGCGCGACACTCCAGACCTCGGTATCGACCTGCTTGCCGGCCTGCAGCGTGTAGCGGCCGTCGACAAATACCGCGGCCTGCTGCGTCAGCACGATGGCGAGGCCGGCGGAGCCGGTGAAGCCGGTCAGCCATGCCAGCCGTTCCTCGGAAGGCGCGACATATTCGTTTTGCTGCTGATCGGCGCGGGGAATGACGAACCCGGTAAGCTTCCGCCGCGCCAGTTCCTCGCGAAATGCGGCCAGCCGGGCCGTCAGCGCCACGCCGCCCTCCGGCTCTTCGAAGGTCTGGAAAAGGGCTTCGAACATCGCGACTACCTTAGGATCAAGTGGACAAGCCCGCAACGCGGCGCCGATGGCTGCAATTTGGCATAAGTTATGCTATAATAATCCCGCCTGCGTTAGACCTGATGGAACGGCTTGCCGTCACAACGGCTGAACGAACGGTATCTGGGAGAGCTCCGGGAGTGTTCCAACTCGATGACGAGGGGATGCGCCATGCCAGCCTTTAGCTTTGAGAAGATTTCGCCGCCGGCCCCCGGCGATCCGATTCCGCCTGTTGTCAGCATCTCACCCATCGTCCGCAAGCCGCGCGGCGTCATTGTCCAGATCATGGACCGCTTCGTCGAGGCGCGCTTGCGGCGGACGTTACGTGAGCCGGCCGGCGCCGACGGCGATGAGCCTGCGGATCAGGCCTGAATCTAATGTGGGACGCAGTTCCTTCCGGCGGACCAGCGTAGCCCGGATGGAGCGCAGCGAAATCCGGGGCCGTCTCACCGGGCTGCGATTCCCGGATTGCGCTGCGCTCCATCC
>Ga0208356_1000070_pt1 | contig 36528 bp, 32 predicted proteins | sample NGESurshal072012_4_FD_184467 | JGI IMG/M metagenome (GOLD analysis project Ga0208356, IMG submission 184467) | Arctic peat soil microbial communities from Barrow, Alaska - NGEE Surface sample 53-1 shallow-072012 (SPAdes) | ecosystem: Environmental > Terrestrial > Soil > Wetlands > Peat ... | reverse complement strand
GAGACGCATCGCTTCGCGATGCTCCTCTGGATGAGGTCTCAGACCCTCATGGTGAGGAGCGCGGCAACGCCGCGCGTCTCGAACCACGAGGCCATGGGACGCGCCGTCACGATTCGACTCAGCCGGAAAATGCTTTAGGCGGTCGCGCGCTTACGGTGGAAGTAGTGGAAGATGACCTGCTTGAGCAGGCGGCAAAAGCTCGATCGTGGTATGGAGGTCTGAGTCGGCAGGACTGATCAGGCAGGCGTTGCAGCGATGATATTATCGACGATGCGGGTTGCCGTTCTGGTGCCGTGCTTCAACGAGGAGGCCGCAGTCGCCACCGTCATTGCCGATTTTCGCAAGATGCTGCCATCGGCCCGGATATTCGTTTACGACAACAATTCGTCGGATCGCACCGTGGCGGTGGCGCGCGATGCCGGCGCCGAGGTACGCCGCGAACGTCGCCAGGGCAAGGGTCATGTGGTCCGGCGCATGTTCGCCGACATCGACGCCGATATCTATGTTCTGGTCGATGGCGATGCCACCTACGACGCCGCCAGCGCCCCGCGCATGATCGATGCGCTGGTGTCGGATCGTCTCGATATGGTGGTGGGCTTTCGCGTCGATCAGGTCGAGGCTGCCTATCGGCGCGGCCACCGCGCCGGAAACTGGATGCTGACCGGCTTTCTTTCGTCGGTGTTCGGCCAGGCTTTCAAGGATATTCTGTCCGGCTACCGGGTATTGTCGCGGCGTTTCGTCAAATCCTTTCCGGTGCTGTCGGACGGCTTCGAGATCGAAACCGAGCTCAGCGTTCACGCGCTCGAACTGGCGCTGCCGGTCACCGAGATCGAAACGCCCTATTACGCCCGGCCGGCGGGATCGTTCAGCAAGCTCAATACCTGGCGCGACGGCTTTCGCATTCTCGGCACCATCCTGAAGCTCTACCGGACGGAGAAGCCGTTGCGGTTTTTCGGGGCCATCGGAATTTTCCTGATCCTGATTTCGATCGGTCTCGCGATTCCGATCCTTGTTACCTATCTCGAACAGGGCCTCGTGCCCCGGCTGCCGACCGCGGTGCTGTCGATGGGGCTGATGATCCTCGCCATGCTGTCGATGTCGTCGGGACTGGTGCTCGACACGGTGACGCGCGGGCGCCGCGAGATGAAGCTGCTCGCCTACCTGTCGCAGCCACCGATCGGCGGAGACTGACACGCCTGCGAAGTTTGCCGGGTCCGGGCGATGGACCGCGTCGCCGCATGATGCTATCCCGCGCCAGACCATGAATGACCTCTCGCTGACGATTTTGGCCGAAACCACCAACGACGCGCAGGCGATCGAGCGGCTGCATGCGCGCACTTTCGGGCCCGGCCGCTTCGTGTTGAGCGCTTACCGGATCCGCGAGCATGTCGACCATTTGCTCGAGCTGTCCTTCACGGCCCGGATCGGAACGTTGCTGGTAGGCTCGGTGCGCCAGTTGCCGATCTGTGTCGGCGAGACCAGGGCGCTGCTGCTTGGACCGTTGACGGTCGAGCCGCCGTTTCGAGGCCGCGGCGTTGGCCGGGCACTGCTCGATCGCGCGCTGAAGGATGCCAAGGCACGCGGCCATCGGCTGGTGCTGCTGGTGGGCGACGAAGCCTATTACAGCCGCGTCGGCTTCAAGGCGGTTCCGAAGGGACGGGCGATCATGCCCGGACCGGTCGATTACGACCGTCTGCTGGTGGCAGAACTCGTCGAGGGCGCCTTCACCGGCGTGTCCGGCGCGATTCGCCCGGACTGGAGTTTTGCCCGCTGAGCGCGATCGAACAGCGTTTCCGGCACCGTGGCTTCATCCTTCGAGACGCGGCCAAGGGGCCGCTCCTCAGGACGAGGTCTACCCCCTCATGGCGAGGAGCCCGCGCAGCGGGCGTCTCGAACCACGAGGCCATGTGGCTTCATCCTTCGAGACGCCCGCAACGTGCGCGGCTCCTCTGGATGAGGTCTAACCCCTCATGGTGAGGAGCCCGCGCAGCGGGCGTCTCGAACCACGAGGCCCGCAGGCTACCCGCACTCACAGCTTCTGCGAAATGCCGAAAAAGAATCCGCGGCGCGGTCCGTATTGCGGCGCGAATACGCCGATGCCGGAGCCATCCCTGATCTGGTAGATGGTGTCGAACAGGTTGACGATGTCGAAGCGCAGCGTGGTCGGTTTGGTCGGAGACACGATGTTGAAATCGTGTGACACCCCGAGATTGACCTGGGTATAGGACGGAACGGTGCCGGTGTTGGCGAAGCCGTCGCGCAAGCCGCTGCCGTAAATCATCGATGCGCTGAACTTGGTGCCCTGCCACAGATAGGAGGCGCCAGCCGATGCGGTCAGGAACTGGGCGTGGTCGGTGTAGACGTAATTGTTGGCGATATAGTTCAGTTCGGCGGGATCGAACAAATATTGGTTCGACACCACGTCGGTGGCGATCTGTCTGGCCCAGGCCAGATTTCCATAAAGATGCAGATTGCCATTGGTGTAGGAGGCCTTGAGTTCGACGCCCTCATTGATGCCCCGTGCGTAGTTGAAGGCGGTCAACACATAGGCCTGGCCGAACTGTCCGTCGTCAAGCAGGTCGGCCGCGGTCTTGTAGTAGGCGTCGAGCCCGACTTCGAGGCCCGGAATCGCGTTTATCTTCTGAACGACGCCGACATCGAACACGTTGGAGCGTTCCGGCAGAACCGGATCATTCGCTGACCCGGGCGGCGCCTGCGCCGTGGTATTTTGCACCAGCGCCAGATTGGTCGGCGCCGCCAGCACCTGCTCAGGCGGCGTGAAGTTGCGGGAGTAGCCGGCATGGAACGTGGTGCCGTCGGCCGGCTTCCAGGTCATGCTGAGGCGCGGGCTGAGCTGGTTGGCATCGACATATTGCCACATCTGGTCGAAGCGCAGGCCGGCATTCACGGTCAGATTGTTGGTGACCTTCCATTCGTCTGCAAGATAAGTGCTGAACAGCACGCCGGTCTTGGCGCTGGAATCGAACACCGAGAATGGCGCGTCGACTGGATTGCCCATGGGGTCGAGCGGCAGCACCGTGGATCCGTTGTTCACCAGCGAACGTTCGGCGCTGGCGGAAAAGCCGAATTTGAGCGTATGGGCGAAACCGACACGATAGGAGGTATCCTCCTGAATGCCGTTGATGACGCTCTGCCGGTAAACGTCGGACGCCACGCCGTTGAAGACCAGATCGCCGATCGTATCGGGCAGGAAGTGCAACTGGCTGTAGCGGTTGAAGTAGGACAGCTGGTAGTCAATGCCATCGCCAGACTTCTGGTAGGCAAGGACGTTGAACTGGTTGAACTCGCTCTGCCGCTCGTTGAGCAGCGCGGAGTTGAAGCTGGACACTCCGAAGGCGGTATAGACCGGCGGCTGTCCGGGAGTGTTGGGGATCTGATAGCTGCCGTTCGACACGCCGCTCATAAAGGTCAGCCGGCTGCTCGGATCGAGCACCGTCGACAGATAGAGAAATCCCTTTTCCTGCGAGGTGTGGTCGTGAATGGCGTTGTACGCCGGAGTCGGATTCTCGATTCCGAGGTTGCTGCCGAAATAGCGCCCCGAGACGAAATACTGGGTCTGTCCGACGGTGCCGCCGTATTCCAGCGAGGTCGTGATGGTGCCGTGGCTGCCGCCATAGACACCGATGCTGCCGCTGTTGCTGAAGGCGTCGGCCTTGGTCTGGATGTCGAGGACCCCCGCGGTGCGCAAGCCATACTGCGCCGGCAATGCCCCGGTGATCAAAGCGAGGCTGCCGACGATGCCGGTATCGATGATCTGTCCGAACGCGCCGACGCCGTCGGGCAGCATGATGCCGTTGATGCGATATTGCAGATTGGCGTGCTCGTTGCGCACATGCAGTTCGCCGCTTGCGGCGGAGTCCTGCGATACGCCGGGGACCTGCAGCAGCGCCTTGTCGAGCGGGGTGTTGGTACCCTGCGGCAGCGCCTCGAGGGCCTGCTGGTTCAATTCGTACGAGCCGGCGCCGGTCGCCGCCACGATGTTGCGGCGGGCTTGGTCGAATGCCTCGTTCTTGCCGGCGACCGCCTGCGCCTCGGTCTGCGGCGGCGGCGCCGCGGGAGTCTCGAGACGTCGCTTGGATACGACGTGGGTCCGGGGCCGGCGCGGATGCAGCACCGGCTTGGGCGCGGCGATGTCGATCTCCGGAAGCGCGGTCGCGCCGGCTGCGGCAGCCGCGGGCGGTGTTTGCGCGTGTACCCGGTCGCCGAGGCCGCAAAGCAGCAGCGAGGCGGAGACGGCCAGCATTGGCTTTGCGACTGGCGACATTGATTCGAATCCCGTCAAGCACGACCGGATTCGTCGTTGACGAATTCGGCAAGCGCTGGCCGTCGATGTTAGACGGACCGATTTCAGCCGGTCCGGCGGATCGGTCGCGCAGGACGCGGCGATCCGCCGGCAATACTCAAACCATCGGGATCAGGAGACGGGGGGAGCGCGAGGCTGAAAAGCGACACGGGCCGACTTCAAATGGACGAATTCGGCGTCGGTGGTGCGATACAGGAATTCGACGGCTTGCGGCAGCCGCAGCACCGGCGGGGTCGCAAACAACACGGCATTGGCCATCGCCATGACGGCGCAGATCGCACAGGCATCGTCCGGGTGCTGCCGGTCGGAATTGCGGTCGGATCCAGGCTGCCGAGTGGACCGGGTCAATGCTTCCGGTGCGGCGGAACCCGTGCCATGGGATGCACTGGACTGCATGGCCGGCGCGGCCTGCGCGGCGATGCCGTGGAAATGGCCGAACGCCAGCACGAACTGGATCGCCAGCGCCAAAAGCGCCAGCCGCGAGCCATGTCTGATGTTCGACCGGAACCACTTCATGCCGACAGGCACTCCGCATCGACGGTGACCCGGCGATCCGGGTCCGCGCAGATGTTATAATATAACATCAGGCAACCTCCGTGGATGTCAACCGTCGTTCCGCCCGGCACCGTCGGAATTGCCGGGGCTGTGTAGTTCGGGCAACGCCGGAGCCTGTTCGGTTCTGATTGAATCAGAACCGGGCTCCAGTTTGTTGTTTTGACGCGCTTTCTTCACGCGAACCGGTATCCACTTCGCTCGAAAACGCTATAGGAGCTTGCCGACCCGATCAGCGGCCTTCACGCAGCCAGGTCGCGGCGAAAGCGCCAAGCAGCAGCAGCAGACCGATCAGGCCGGCGAACAGCGGCAGTACGCCGACGCCCTTGACGACGCTGGCATCCCGCATCTTGACACCCATCCAGCCATCGCCGTGAAACACGCCGGATGCGCGCACCGGCACGATGCGCGGAAGCTCGATGCTCGAACCGTCGACCACCCGCCGCGCGTCGCCGCCGGTGGCTTGCGCCAGCGGCTTCAGCATATCGGCCGTGGAAGTCACCTCGGAAAACTCCTTGGGGTTGGTCGGGCCGACATTGATCAGGGCTTTCAGCGTGCCGTCGGTGGCCTGCCACAGACCGAGCTCGTTGGCGGGGACGGTCGAGGTCCAGATACCGGGTTCGCCGGCGCTCAGCGTCAGCTGGCGCGTGGCGCCGGATGGCGAGGTCACCGTCACCGGCGCGACACTGTCCGCCATGGTCTGACGCAGAACCTCCAGATCGTGGCCATGGACCTGCAGACGCAGCGCCTCTTCGTCGAGTTCGGGCTGCTTCATCAGCCAATGCGACATTCGCCGCAGCAGGTCGAGATGCGGCCCACCGCCCTCATAGCCGCGTGCCCATAGCCAGATCTGGTCGGACAACAGCAGCGCGGCGCGGCCCTCGCCATAGCGGGACAGCAGCAACAGCGGCTCGCCATAAGCCCCGGTCATCAGCGGCGGCGTGGTGGCGTTGCGGGTTTCGACGGTGCGAAAGAACCGACCCCAATGCGGTGGCTCGGAGCCCGAGCCTTCCAGCCCGCGCGTCACCGGATGGCGCTTACCGGCGTCGCTGAGATGGGCGTAGAACGGCTTCTCGGTGACGCCGACCGGCTCGGCCGGCAGCACCGCATCCAGCGGCGTGCGCCAGATGCTCGTGGTCGATGCGTAGTCGGGACCCGCCGCAACCAGCACCGCGCCGCCGCCGCGCACATAGCGCGCGATATTGTCGAAATACGCGATCGGCAGCACGCCCTGCCGCGCGTAGCGGTCGAAGATGATCAACTGGAATTCGTTGATCTTCTGCTGGAACAATTCGCGGGTCGGAAATGCGATCAGCGACAATTCGTTGATCGGCGTTCCATCCTGCTTTTCCGGAGGGCGCAGGATCGTGAAATGCACCAGATCGACGCTGGGGTCGGACTTGAGCAGATTGCGCCAGGTGCGCTCGCCGGAATGCGGCTCGCCCGAGACCAGCAGCACCCGCAATTTGTCGCGCACCCCGTCGATCGAAACCACGGCGCGGTTGTTCACCAGCGTCAGCTCATTTTCGAGCGGCGAAGCCTCGATCTCGACAATGTTGGGCCCGGGGTGCTTGATATCGATGTCGACATTGACGGTCTGACCGCTCTGCACGGTGCGCTCGTTGATCACATCGCCGTCGCGGCGCACCACGACCTTGGCGCGCTCGCCGCTGACGCCCTGGTCGTCCAGCCGGTAGGTGATGGTCTGGGTCTGTCCGACGATGCCGAACCGGGGAGCTGCGGAAATCGCGATGCGCCGGTCGCGTTCGTCCCTGCGCCCGGTGATCAGGGCGTGCACCGGAGCCTGGAATCCGAGCGCGGACGCGTTGGCTGGAATGTCATGCACCCGACCGTCGGTGATCAGGAAGGCGCCGGCGACGCGATCGACCGGAACGTCCGACAGCGCCGAGGACAGCGCGCCGAACAATTTGGTGCCGTCGGTTTCACCGTCGGCCTGGCCCGCTTCGACCACCCGTACTTCCAGTCCCTTGATCTTTTTCAGGCTATCGACCAGTGCCTGCTGGGCCTCGGCGGTTTCGCGGGTGCGAGTGCCGAAACTCTGGCTGGGACTCTTGTCGACCACGACCACGGCCACCGATGACAGCGGCTCACGGTCCTCGCGGGTAAAGGACGGATTGGCCAGGGCCAGCACGATCAAGGCCAGCGCCGTCACGCGCACCGCAGCACCACGGGCGCGCCCCAGCAGCAGCATGGCCGCGATCACGGCGATGGCCGCGACCGCGAGCCAGATCACGAGCGAGGGAACGAGCGGCGTAAAGGCGATGCCGTAGTTCATGACGCATACCTATCCACATCGTCGTGCCCGGGCTTGACCCGGGCATCCACGTCTTTCGTGCCAGCCGTCAAGGCGTGGATGGCCGGGACAAGCCCGGCCTTGACGGCGTGACTGTAGAAAACACGCATCACTGTCCCAGCCGCTCGATCAACGCCGGCGCGTGCACCTGGTCGGCCTTGTAATTGCCGGTCAGAGTGTACATCACGATGTTGACGCCGGCGCGGAAGGCAAACTCGCGCTGTCGCGGCTCGCCCGGTGTCAGCGGCAGCATCGGCTGGCCGTCCGGGCGCAGCGCCCAGGCGCCGGCGAGGTCGTTGGAGGTGATGATGATCGGCGAGACGCCGTCGCCGCCACGCGCAGGCCGCGACGAGGCCTCCTCGTCGTCCTCGCGCGGCAGCGCCTCAACCCAGGTCTGCCCGGAGGTGAAGCGTCCGGGAAAATCGCGCAGCAGGTAGAACGTCTTGGTCAGGACGTGATCGCGCGGCACCGGTTCAAGCTCGGGAATGTCGAGCGAGGAAAGGATGTCGCGCAAAGTCTGCATGGCCGGCGTCTGCGAGGCGCCGCCTTCTCCCGGGGGCGCCTCGATGGCATCGCGGGTGTCGAACAGCACGGTACCGCCATTTTTCATGTAGGCGTCGATGCGGTTGATGGCGTCCTGCGGCGGCTTCGGCGCGCCGGGCACCACCGGCCAGTAGATCAGCGGAAAGAACGCCAGTTCGTCGCGTGCGGGATCGACGCCAACGGGATCGCCGGCTTCCAGGGCCGTGCGCTGCGCCAGAAACAGGGTGAGGCCGGCCATGCCCGCCTTGACGATCGAATCCACATCCGCATTGCCGGTGACCACATAGGCAAGCCGGGTCTGCGAGACCGCCTTGAGGGCAAAATCATCCTTGTCGTCGGCACGGGAGGCGGTCGGCGCCAGCAGCGCCGGCAAGATCAGGGTGAAAGCCAGCACCGCCGACACCGCACGCCGCCTCAGCAACGCGGCGAAGCCGGCTCCGAGCAGGGCGACGATGATCGCGTCGATCAGGAACAGCGCCAATGAGGACGACAACAGGATTCCGCGCAGGTCGCGCGGTTCGGAGTTGGTGTAGCTGGCCCGCCGCGCCCGCAACGCCGAAACGTCGAGCGGCGAGATGCGGTCGCTGGCCGCCAACGCATTCACGGCCAGCGGACCGTCCGCCGGTCCATAGAAGCCGGGCGGGTGATCGATGCTCGCGTGATCGCGAAAGTCGGCGGGGATCGGCTTTGCAGTCGAGGGCGGCGGTCCGAACGCGCCAAAGCCGTCGAGCGTCCGCAGCGGCGCTACGGTTTCGACCTTCCCCTCGCCGGCAACACCCGCTCCCGGATTCGAAGTATAGCCGGACATGTCGACGACCCGCCGCAGCATCTCGACGAAGGTGCCGGACATCGGCAGATCGGACCAGCGCATGTCGGCGCTGACATGAAACAGGCTGACCACGCCCTTGCCGCGGCGTTCGCCGGTCACCAGCGGCGTTCCATCCTCCAGCGAGGCCCAGCTTTTTGTCGCCAGCACGGCATCCGGTTCGGCGAGCACTTGCCGGTTGACGGTGACGTCCTTCGGCACCGGAAGACCGGCGAACGGTCCGTCGGCGGAGAACGACGCAAGGTGCTGCGGCTTCTCCCAGGTGAGGCTGCCGCCGAGGGTGCGTCCACCACTGCGCAGCTTCACCGGGACCAGATCGTCGTCGGCTTGCGCCAGGCGCGGGCCGGCAAAGCGCACCAGCACCCCGCCTTGCTCGATCCATGCGGTCAGGCGCTCGCGGATATCGGGCGACAATGTGCCGACATCGGCCAGCACGATCATCGGCAGTTTCTGATCGAGGAATTGCGTGATCGCCTGTTGCGGCGCGGTGCCGCGGTCGCCCAGCCGCACATCGGCGAACGGCGCCAGCGCCCGGGTCAGATAGAAGGTCGATGCCAAGAGCGGCTGCGCGGTATCGGTGCTCGACCCGCTGACCACGCCAATCGCGCGCCGCCGCCATCGCTTGTCGAGCAACTGGACCGCGCCGGCGGACCGCTCGCCCGCGATTTCAAGCCGGGCGATGTCGTTGCGCAATTCGACCGGAAGATCGAACGCGGCCTCGGTCTCGCGCGCCTGCGACGTGAAGCTGTAGCGGGCTTCGCCGATCGGCGACCCCTTGAGGTCGATCGCCCGCACGACGCCGGCCGCCACGCCGCCGCCGGTGCGCAGCACCTTCACGGTCATCTTTGCTGCGGCGTTTTCGGCCGCAGCCAGCGCCAGCGTGGGCGGCGCGCCGCCCTCAAAAATCGTCAATGCACGGTCCCCGATCGTTTTGCCGAGGCCGTCAAGAAATTCCGCTCCGCGCCCGGTATCGACGCCGTCCGACAGCCAGGCGATCTCGCAGTCGCCGGTCGCTTTGAGGAAACGCCCGATCGCAGGCAGGGTTTCAACCCGCCCGATCGAATAGGGTTTCGGCGCGAACTGGCGCAACGCGACGCGCGCGGTGCCGGCCGGCATGATGGTGATATCGCGCGTCGGCTCCGACAGCGGAACGAGTGCCACGCCGCGGCGGTCGCTGTCGGCATTCGAGATCAACTCGTCGGCGGCCTTGACCCTGATGTCCCAGCTTGCTGCCGCGCTCCAGCCGTCGTCGAGCAGGATCACCAGCGGCGTGCGGCCGCCGGCGACGCCGGTTTTCGGATTCCAGATCGGGCCCGCGGCGGCCAGGATGATCAGCGCAGCGGCCAGCAGGCGCAGGGCCGTCAGCCACCACGGCGTGCGCGAAGGAGTTTCTTCCTTCGGCGCGATGTCGAACAACAGCCGCGTCGGCGGGAACTCGATGCGCCGCGGCCGCGGCGGCATCACCCGCAACAGCCACCACAGCAGCGGCAGGCTGAGCAGCCCCAGCAGCAGGACCGGCTCGGCGAAGGAGAGCGGCAGCGAGGCGATCATGCGCTGCGCCCCGCCTTGACGGTTGCGATCCGCGTGCTGCCCTTGCTGACCATCATGCCGCCATGCAGGAACAGCAGCAATTCGGCGGCGGAGCGGTCGGTGGTGTGGGTCGAGAACAGCCAGTCGAGCTTGCCCGCCTCGCTGCGAATCTGGTCGCGATGCAGGGCCACCCGGTCGACGTAATCGCGGGTCCATCGTTCGGCACGGCCCGCGGTGATGATGCCGCCGCCTTCCGGCTCGACGAACTCGATACGGCCGGAATAGGGAAAGCTTTCCTCCGCCGGATCGACGACCTGGATCAGCGTGCCGTGGGCGCCGGACGCCGACAGGCCGGCCAGCATGGTCCTGATCTCCTCGATCGGGGACCAGAAATCCGACAGCACCACGACCTCGGCCAGCGCCGAGGGCACGAAGGACGGCGGCAGGCTCAACCGCGCCGCGTCGTCATGCAGCATCGCCTGCGCCATCTTGTCGATCACGTTGCGGCTCGAGGTCGGAACGAGCAGGCCCGGGATTCCGACGCGTTCGCCGCCTGCGACCAAAAGTTCGGCCAGCGCGAACGTCACGATCAAGGCGCGCTCGAGCTTGCTGTCGCGCGCGCGCGCCGAGGCAAAGGCCATCGAGGGCGAACGGTCCGGCCACAGCCACACCGTGTGCGCGGCCTCCCATTCCTGCTCGCGGACATAGAGATGATCGTCGCGCGCCGAGCGCCGCCAGTCGACGCTCTGCGACGGCTCGCCGGACACGAAGCGGCGGTATTGCCAAAAGGTTTCGCCGGCGCCGGCGCGCCGCCGGCCGTGCAGGCCGTGGATCACATTGGCGGCAACGCGACGGGCTTCAAGCACGAGGCGCGGCAGCGATGCGGCGAGCGTTCGGCTTTCGCCATCGGCACGTCGGATTGCTGTGGTCTCCCTGATTGCGTGCTTGTCTTCTGCCGCCATCAACCGATCCGCGTCTTCAATTGCCGGATCACATCGGGAATCGTGCGGCCTTCGGCGCGGGCGGAAAACGTCAGCGCCATGCGGTGCTTGAGAACCGGCTCGGCGAGATCCAGCACGTCGTCGATCGAGGGGGCGAGACGACCATCGAGCAGCGCGCGGGCGCGCACCGCGAGCATCAGCGACTGGCTGGCGCGCGGCCCCGGGCCCCAGGCGATCAGCTTGCCGGCCTCGCCGCCTTCGGGGCCGGGACGCGCGGAGCGGACCAGGGACAGGATCGCCTCGACGACGGAATCGCCGACCGGCAGGCGCCGCACCAGCCGTTGCGCCGCGATCAGGATTTCGGCATTCATCGCCGCCTTGGCCAGCGTCTCTTCCGCCCCCGTGGTTTCGAACAGGATCCGCCGCTCCGCGTCGCGATCCGGATAGTCGACGTCGATCTCCATCAGGAAGCGATCGAGCTGCGCTTCCGGCAACGGGTAGGTGCCTTCCTGCTCCAGCGGGTTTTGCGTCGCCAGCACATGAAACGGTTTCGGCAGATCGTGACGTGCGCCGGCGACCGTGATGTGCTGTTCCTGCATCGCCTGCAACAACGCCGATTGCGTGCGCGGGCTGGCGCGGTTGATTTCGTCGGCCATCAGCAGCTGCGCGAACACCGGCCCCGAAATGAAACGGAACGAGCGCTTGCCCGAGCTGCTCTCGTCCAGCACCTCGGCGCCCAGAATATCCGACGGCATCAGATCCGGCGTGAACTGGATGCGCTTGGCGTCGAGTCCGAGGGTGACGCCCAGGGTTTCGACCAGCTTGGTCTTGGCCAGGCCCGGCACGCCGATCAGGAGCGCATGACCGCCGGACAGGATTGTGACCAAGGTGTTGTCGATCACCCGCTCCTGTCCGAAGATGACGGTGGAGATCGCTTCCTTCGCGGTGCGGATCTGGCCGGCGACCTGTTCGGCCGAGCGGACGATCACGTCTTCCAGTTTTTCCACACTGTCTGCGCCAGCCATCCAGTTCTCCTTGCCCAAAACGCCGCCGATCGCGCCGTCATGCCATCACCCCCCATGGTAAACTCATGTGAAGGCCATGTATTCGTTGAATTAAACTATCCCCACATTATCGGCATTTCGGGGTATGAACGGCATCACGATGTGGCGACCTCACGCGGAACTCGCGCCGGCTTCACGCACCGGAGGACGGGCACCAATCGTGCCAAATCGAGGCGGTCAAACTCGGGGCAAACCATGGCGAAGCAAGGGCAGACCACCCAACACGGCCTTGAAGGGCTGACCGCGGCGGCCACCGAAGCTGCGAACGTCGGTACCGGCGGCAAGGGGCTGCCTCCCGTGCATCTGTGGAATCCGCCATTCTGCGGCGAACTCGACATGCGAATCGCCGGCGATGGTACATGGTTCTACATGGGGACGCCGATCGGGCGGCCGGCGCTGGTGCGGCTGTTTTCGACAATCCTCAAGCGCGAGGACGGCAAGCACTTTCTCGTGACCCCGGTCGAGAAGGTCGGCATCCGCGTCGACGATGCGCCGTTCCTGGCGGTCGAGATGCGCAAGGAAAACGACGACAGCGGACGGCTGCTGCGCTTCCGTACCAATGTCGACGACTGGGTGGCCTGCGATGCGGCGCACCGGCTCAGGTTCGAGGCCGCCGCTGATGGCGGCCTCACGCCCTATCTTCACGTCCGTGCTGACCTGTGGGCCAAGGTGACGCGGGCGCTTTATTACGATCTGGTTGACATCGGCGAGGAGCGAGTGGTCGATGGCCGTCCGATGTTCGGCGTCGCCTCGTCAGGCGAGTTCTTTGCGATGGCGGATGCCGAGCAGGCGAGGGAAGCACCTTGAACGAACCGATGCTCAAGACAGGACACGCGACCAGCTCCGCGGAGTTCTTCGACCGGGCCCGTGCTCGGCTCGGCTTCGACGTCCCGCCCGGGCTGGTCGACCCCAACATCGTTCCTCCCGGCGGCGATCCCGGTACCTACCGGATGCTGAAGATCATTGCGCGCGAACAGCCGATCCGGCCCGCGGCGGTATTGATTCCGGTGGTGGATCATCCGCAGCCGACCGTGCTGTTGACGCAGCGTTCGGCGCATCTCAACGATCACGCCGGCCAGATTTCGTTTCCGGGCGGCAAGATCGAGGCGACCGACGCCTCGCCGCTCAACGCCGCGTTGCGCGAGGCATTTGAAGAAGTCGGCCTCAGCCGCGAATTCATCGATCCGATCGGCTATCTCGATCTCTACGCCACCAGTTTCGGATTCCGCATCCTGCCAATAGTCGCGCGGGTCGAGCCCGGCTTCCGGCTGCGGATCAACGAGGCCGAGGTCGACGATGCCTTCGAGGTGCCGCTGGCGTTCCTGATGGACCCGGACAACCATCAGCTGCACAGCAAGGAATTCCGCGGCATGGAGCGGTCGTATTACGCGATGCCGTTTGCCGAACGCTACATCTGGGGCGCGACCGCCGGAATCCTGCGCGTGCTGTATGAGCGGATCTATCTGCCATGATCCGTCCGGCCTTCACCGAAATCGGAATTTTCCTGATCCCGTTCGCGATCTATGCGCTGTTCCTGTTCGCCACCCGCTCCGGCACGTTGGCGCAGTCATCGTGGCCGCTGCATGTCGTCGCCAAGCTGATGCTGGGTTCACTGCTGCTCGTCGTGATCAGTCTTGTCATGCTGGCGCATTTCAGGGCGAAGCCGAGCTCGACCTACGTTCCCGCCCATCTCGACAACGGCAAGTTCATTCCCGGAGCGGAAAAATGAGCGATGTGCGCGTGCTCGACGGCGCGCCCTGGCTCACCTCCGGACCGGCCGCCCGCGTGCTGGCGTTGCTGAACGGCGACGGCGAGGAGGCGCGCGTGGTCGGCGGCGCGGTCCGCAATGCGCTCCTGAAGCTTCCGATCGGCGATATCGACATCGCCACCACCGCGTTGCCGGCCGAGGTGGTTCGCCGCGCCGGGTTCGCCGGCATCAAGAGCGTGCCGACCGGCATCGAACACGGCACCGTCACGCTCGTTGTTGACTCGCAGCCGTTCGAGGTCACGACCTTGCGCCAGGACGTCGAGACCTTCGGACGCAAGGCCAAGGTCGTCTTCGGCCGCGACTGGATCCGCGATGCCGAACGGCGCGATTTCACCATCAATGGCCTGTCGGTCGACGCCGAGGGGGTCGTGCATGACCACGTCGGCGGGCTCGACGATATCGCCGCAAGACGGGTGCGCTTCATCGGCGACCCCGACCGGCGGCTCGCCGAGGATTACCTGCGGGTGCTGCGGTTTTTCCGCATTCACGCCGCCTATGGCGAAGGCGAGCCGGATCGCGCCGGATATCTCGCCTGCATCGCCGCGCGCGGAGGGCTCGCCGGACTGTCGGCCGAACGCGTGCGCATGGAAATATTGAAGTTGATGATTGCCAAGGGCGCGGCCGCTTCGGTCACGGCGATGGCGGAGGGCGGATTGCTGCTGGCGATACTGGGTAGCGTCGCCTATACCGGGCCGTTCGCCGCCATGATCGCCGCCGAGCACGCGCTTGGACTGCAACCGAATGCGGTTCGCCGGCTCGGCGCGCTCGGGGTTGCCGTCACCGAGGATGCGCGGCGCCTTGCGACGCGCCTGCGGCTCGCCAACGCAGAAGCGAAGGCGCTGGATTCGATGGGTCATCGCTGGTGGCGGCTTGCCGGCATGGATGAGGCGAGGGCGCGGCGGCGGCTGTATCGGCTCGGCGCGGAACGCTACCGCGACCGGCTGATGCTGGCGTGGGCGCGGGCGGGAGACGACACCGACACCGCGTCCTGGCGGCGGCTTGCCACGTTGCCGGAGCGCTGGCGCGCGCCGAAATTTCCGCTGCGGGCGGCCGACTTCACCGCGCGCGGAATCGCCGAAGGCCCGGCGCTCGGCCAGGTGCTGACGCTTGCGGAAGACGCCTGGCTGGCCGCGGATTTCCCGCTGGATCGAACCGCCGTGAGCGAGATCGCCGACCAGGCCGTCAGCCGCCTCAATCGAGATCGCCGGCCGTGAGCAGTGGCCTCGTGGTTCGAGACGGCGCGGAGTTTATCATCGGGCCGCGCTTCGCGCGGACCCGTTGGCGCCTCCTCACCATGAGGGTCGAACAAGACCTCATCCTGAGGAGCATCGCAAAGCGATGCGTCTCGAAGGATAGAGGCTGGAAACATCAGGGCCACTTCACTTCCGGCGGCATCGACGACAGGATAGAATCGACATTGCCACCGGTTTTCAGCCCGAAAATGGTGCCGCGGTCGTAGAGCAGGTTGAATTCGACATAGCGCCCGCGGCGCACCAGTTGCTCCTCGCGATCGTCAGACGTCCATGGCGTGTTGAAATTTTTTTGAACAAGTTCAGGATAGATTTTCAACAAGGCGCGGCCGACCTCCTGGGTGAAGGCGAGGTCGGCGTCCCAGTCGCCGCCGTCGTGCCAGTCGTAGAAGATGCCGCCGATGCCGCGCGCCTCCTTGCGATGCGGCAGATAGAAATATTCGTCGCACCATTTCCTGTATTTTTCATAGCTTGCCACCGAGGCATGAGCCTCGCAGGCGGCCTGCATCGCGGCATGGAAAGCCATCGTGTCGGCATCTTGCTGGCTCCGCCGCCGCTCGAGCAGCGGCGTCAGATCCGCGCCGCCGCCGAACCACGCCTTGGTGGTGACGACGAAGCGGGTGTTCATGTGCACCGCCGGAATGTTCGGATTGCGCAGATGTGCGATCAGCGAAATGCCCGAAGCCCAGAACGCGGGATCGTCGGCGGCACCGGGAATCTGGGCGCGAAATTCGGGTGCGAATTCGCCGTGGACCGTCGAACAGTGCACGCCGACCTTTTCGAACAGCCGGCCCCGCATCACCGACATCACGCCGCCGCCGCCGGGCTTGCCGCTATGATCGGTGCGCTCCCAGGGCGTGCGCTCGAAGCGCCCCGCACGGCCGGGATAAAGTGCTGCCGGCGCGTCGTCCTCCAATCGCTCGAAGGCCACGCAGATGTCGTCGCGCAGGGCCTCGAACCAGCCCCGCGCGCGCGCCTTGCGATCCTCGATGACGTCTGTGTCCATAGGGAATTCCATTTTTCGTCATTGCGAGCGTAGCGAAGTAGTTCAACCTTTTTCGTCATTCCGGGGCGCGCCTCTTGGCGCGAGCCCGGAATCCATAGTCCCGATCGTGGTTATGGATTCCGGGCTCGACGCTTGCGCGTCGCCCCGGAATGACGGAGACGTCAGGACTGCGGGCCGAAATAGCTGCAGCTCTCGTTGCAGCTGTCGCGGTGAACGCTGACCCGTGTGATGTGGCCGGCCGGCTGCAGCCGCTCCCAGATGAAGCGCGAAAGGTTCTCCAGCGTCGGCGGCCCCAGTGCCTCGACATTGTTGAGCAGCTTGTGGTCGAGCATCTTCTGCACTTGCGCCATGCGGCGCTCGAGCAGGCCGAGGTCGAGCACCATTCCCGTTGCGGGGTCTGGCACGCCGCGCAACGTCACCTCGGCGCGAAACGAATGGCCGTGGATTTCCTCGCTGGCTGCCCCAAACGTCGTTCCCGGCAGCGCGTGCGCCGCCTCGAACCGGAACGATTTCGTCAATTCCCACATCGGCAAATCCAAATTCTACCTGATACCAAGGGTCTTGTGCGTCTGCAGGCTGAGCCGCCATTGCGGATGGCGCAGACAATAGTCGACCGCGCGTGCGGTGTTCTCGACCAATTCCGGCCCGTCCATCGGCTGCAGCGAGAAACGCTCGAAGGCGAGGTTGACAAAGGCCTCCGGCGCCGCATCCGCCTGCGGGTAAACCAGCTTCAGCTCGTGACCTTGCCGGACCCGCAACTCGGCGCCGGCCTTCGGGCTGACGCAGATCCAGTCCATGCCGTCGGGCGGATCGATGGTGCCGTTGGTCTCGACGCCGATACTGAAGCCACGGGCATGCAGCGACGCGATCAGGGCAGTATCCACCTGCAACAGCGGTTCGCCGCCGGTCAGTACCACGTAGCGGTTGGCGGCAGCCCCGGTCCATTGCGCCGCGATGATATCAGCAAGTTCCGCGGCGGTGGCATAACGGCCGCCCAGCGTGCCGTCGGTGCCGACAAAATCGGTATCGCAAAACCGGCAGGTCGCGCCGGCGCGGTCTTGCTCACGGCCGCTCCAGAGATTGCAGCCCGAGAACCGGCAGAATACCGCGGCCCGGCCGGCATGGGCGCCTTCGCCCTGCAAGGTCAGAAAGATTTCCTTGACCGCGTAACTCACCGCGTCTCTCCTCGAGTGGCGGGTCTGGTTTGCCGCAGCGCCTCGCCCAGCGCCATGGCCGCGGCCATCGCGACATTGAGCGAACGCAGCCCCGGCCTGATCGGGATCACCAGCCGTGCGTCGACTGTGGCGGCGACGTCGTCGGGGACGCCCGCGGATTCGCGCCCGAACAACAGGATGTCGGTCTCGCCATAGCGACAATCAAGATAGGAGCCGCTCGCCTTGGTCGTAAACAGGATCAGCCGAACAGCTCTGTCGTTACGCCATTGTTCGAACGCCGGCCACGAATCGTGACGGGTGATCGTCACCAGATCGAGATAATCCATGCCGGCGCGGCGGAAGTGCCGGTCCGAGACTGGAAATCCAGCGGGTTCGATGATGTGGGCGGCCACATCGAGACAGGCGCAGAGTCGAAGAATCGTCCCGGTGTTCTGGGGGATGTCGGGCTGGAAAAGTGCGATCTGCATTCGACGAAGGCCTGGGGTCGCCATGAAATGTCGGGGTAAATTACCACTCGGCGCGAATAGTGCATTGCACGCAGATGAGCCGATAGCGGGCTTGCGCTCTTCCGGCAAGGGTGCCAATAGAACGATTCTGGACTGCCTGTTGCGCCTGTTTGGCCGGAGCAAGGCGGTCTTTCTGCCGCCGCGGGGGTCGCGGGCGCCGGCAGCCTCTTCCAGGCTTCGTCGTGGCGTTGTCTGGGGCGGCTCCTCCGGCTGCTGCTGAGAAAGGGTTTGGAATCGTGACGACAGCGTCTTCGGCGGCCTCGACACGCCGTGATTTCCTCTTTGTCGCGACGGGTGCCGCCGCCGCGGTGGGTGGATTGGCCACGGTCTGGCCGCTCGTGAGCCAGATGAACCCGAACGCCTCGACGATTGCCGCCGGCGCGCCGATCGAAGTCGACCTGACCCCGATCGCCTCAGGACAGGACATCAAGGTGTTCTGGCGCGGCAAGCCGATCTACATCATGAACCGCACCAAGAAACAGGTCGAGGAGGCCCGCGCGGTCCCGGTCTCGAGCCTGCCCGATCCGGCAACCGACCAGTCCCGGGTCAAGGACGGCCACGACCAGTGGCTGGTCGTGATCGGCATCTGCACCCATCTCGGCTGCATCCCGATCGCGCACGAGGGCAATTACGACGGCTTCTTCTGCCCCTGCCACGGCTCGCAATATGACTCCTCGGGCCGCATTCGACAGGGCCCCGCGCCGGCAAACCTGGCGGTACCGCCCTATCAATTCGTTTCCGACAGCAAAATCCAGATTGGTTGAGCCCCGGATCCTTCATCCGGGACTTGGCCCGTCACGTCGTCTTACTTCCCAGGATCGCATCATGAGCGGACCATCCGACTACCAGCCGAACAATCCCGCCTTGAAGTGGATTGAGCGGCGCCTCCCGATTATGGGTCTCGTCCACTCCTCGTTCGTGGCCTATCCGACGCCGCGCAACCTGAACTACTGGTGGACCTTCGGCGCCATCCTCTCGATGATGCTCGCGGTCCAGATCCTGACCGGCGTGATCCTGGCGATGCACTACACGCCGAACGCCGATCTCGCCTTCAAGTCGGTCGAAGGCCTCGTCCGCGACGTCAACTATGGCTGGCTGCTGCGCAACATACACGCTGCCGGCGCCTCGATGTTCTTTCTTGCGGTCTACATCCACATGTTCCGCGGAATGTATTACGGCTCGTTCAAGGAGCCGCGGGAAGTGCTGTGGATCCTCGGCGTCATCATCTACCTCCTGATGATGGCGACCGGCTTCATGGGCTACGTGCTGCCGTGGGGCCAGATGAGCTTCTGGGGCGCCACCGTCATCACGAACCTGTTCTCCGCCATTCCCTACTTCGGCGAGAGCATCGTGACCCTGCTGTGGGGCGGCTATTCGGTCGGCAATCCGACCCTGAACCGGTTCTTCTCGCTGCACTATCTGCTGCCGTTCGTGATCGCCGGCGTGGTGGTGCTGCATATCTGGGCGCTGCATGTCGCAGGCCAGAACAATCCGGCCGGCGTCGAAGCCAAGACCGAAAAGGACACCCTGCCGTTCACGCCCTATGCGACCGTGAAGGACATGTTCGGCGTCTCCTGCTTCCTGATCTTCTTCGCCTGGTTCATCTTCTACATGCCGAACTATCTCGGCGACGCCGACAACTACATTCCCGCCAATCCCGGCGTGACGCCGGCGCATATCGTGCCGGAATGGTATTACCTGCCGTTCTACGCGATCCTGCGCAGCATCCCGAACAAGCTTGCGGGGGTCACCGCGATGTTCTCGGCGATCCTCGTGCTGGCTTTCCTGCCCTGGCTCGATACCGCGAGAACGCGCTCGTCGAAATATCGTCCGTTGGCAAAGCAGTTCTTCTGGCTGTTCGTCATCGTCTGCGTGCTGCTCGGCTATCTCGGTGCGCAGCCGCCGGAAGGCATCTATGTGATCGCCGGCCGCATCCTCACCTTCTGCTATTTCGCCTACTTCCTGATCCTGCTGCCGCTGTTGAGCCGGATCGAAACGCCGCGGCCGGTGCCGAATTCGATTGCCGACGACGTGCTGGCGAAATCCGGCGGCAGGTCACGGCCGATGGTGTCCACGGTCATCGCGCTGATGGTTGCCGGCGCGCTGTTTGCCGGCAGCGCGCAGCATGCGCGTGCCGCCGAGGATACGACGCCGCCGTCGCAGAAATGGTCGTTCTCCGGTCCATTCGGCAAATACGATCGCGGCGCCTTGCAGCGTGGGCTCAAGGTCTACAAGGAAGTCTGCTCCAACTGTCACAGCCTGGACTATATCGCGTTCCGCAATCTCGCCGATCCCGGCGGTCCCGGCTATTCGGAAGCGCAGGTCGCGGCCTTGGCCTCCGAATACAAGATCAAGGACGGTCCGAACGATCAGGGCGAAATGTTCGAGCGGCCCGGCCGGCCGGCCGATTACTTCCCCCCGCCGTTTCCCAACGAGCAGGCGGCGCGCGCGGCCAATGGCGGTGGGCTGCCTCCGGATCTGTCGCTGATCACCAAGGCGCGCTCCTATGAACGCGGCTTTCCGCAATTCATCTTCGACTTCTTCACGCAGTTTCAGGAGCAGGGCCCGAACTATGTCGACGCCATCCTGCAGGGCTTTGAAGACAAGCCGCCGGCCGGCGTGACGATTCCGGACGGCTCCTATTACAACAAATATTTCCCCGGCCACGCCATCAAGATGCCGAAGCCGCTGAGCGACGGTCAGGTCGCCTTTGACGATGGCTCGCCGGCCACCGTCGCGCAATACGCGCATGACGTCACCACGTTCCTGATGTGGGCGGCGGAGCCGCACCTGGAGGCGCGCAAGCGGATCGGGCTGCAGGTGTTCGTCTTCCTGATCCTGCTCAGCTTCCTGCTTTACTTCACCAAGAAGCAGGTTTGGGCCGACGCGCACTGACTTCGGCGCCGATGACGCGAATTTGAAAAGACCCCCGCGGGGGGCTTTTTTGTTGGTTGAGGCCGGCAGGCCGAACTGCGCGCGGCGCCAAGCGCGGCGTGACCGATTGCATCCCGACCAGCTAGCGGACAAAATGGTCTTCGATTGGCCACCCCACGAAGAAAATCACCGGAGGAACCCATGGGTACCAGCATCTCGTTCAAGCGTCCGGACGGCAAGGACGCCAACGGCTACCTCGCCAATGCCGCGCGCGGCAACGCGCCGGGCGTGGTGGTGATCCAGGAATGGTGGGGACTGCAGGACCAGATCAAGGGGTTGTGCGACCGCTTCGCGGTGGCCGGCTTCGATGCGCTGGCGCCCGATCTCTACAAGGGCAAGGTGGTGCCGTATCACGACACCGACGCCGCCGGCAAAGAGATGAACTCGCTGGATTTCATCGACGCCACCACCCAGACGGTGCGCGGTGCCGTGCAGTACCTCTCCAAGAACGGCGCCAAGGTCGGCCTGACCGGCTTCTGTCTCGGGGGTGCCGTGACCATCATCGGTGCCGCCAGGGTTCCCGAGCTGACCGCGGGCGTGGTGTTCTACGGCATTCCGCCGGAGCAGGCGGCCAAGCCTGCGGACATCAAAATCCCGCTGCAGGCGCACTTCGCCAGCAAGGATGACTGGTGCACGCCGCAGGTGGTTGATGCCTTCGAAAAGGCCATGAAGGCCGCCGGCAAGTCGATCGAGCTGTTCCGCTATGACGCCGAGCACGCCTTCGTCAACGAGCAACGGCAATCGGTTCACGACCGCGAGGCCGCCGAACTCGCCTGGGGCCGCGCCACCGAGTTTTTCCGTAAGCATCTGGGGTGAGATCCACCGTCGTCCCGGCGAACGCCGGGACCCATACGCCGCGGCGATCGTGATCGAGCGAACCGGCTGACGGCCTTGCCAGAAAACAGCGCCCTGTGGTTATGGGTCCCGGCGTTCGCCGGGACGACACCGCCATCGCAGTGCGACGGCCTTTTCGTCTGTCCTGTGTGGCGTTCCCTCGGCAAGTTTCGTAAGAGGATCACATGAACAGGACGGCTTTCTCGCTTCCCGCCCATAGCGAATATCGCACCCATCGCGGCCTCGAGGTCGCGCGGGCGGTGGAGCAATTCAGCGGTGGCGCCGATCGGCTCGATGATTTGATCGATCTGCTCGACCGCCGCCGCGGCGCGGTGCTGTCGTCGGGCACCACGGTGCCGGGCCGCTACGAGAGCTTCGATCTCGGCTTTTCCGATCCGCCGCTGCGGCTGGAAACCGCCGGGACCGGCTTTTCGCTGCAGGCGCTGAACGCGCGCGGCGAGGTTCTGATCGCATTCCTCGGCGACGCCTTGAGCGAACCCTGTGCCGTGATCACCGAGCGTAGCGCGATGCGGCTGGCCGGTCATATCGTGCGGGGCGCTGCGCCGGTCGAGGAGGACCAGCGCACCCGGCGCGCCAGCGCGATGTCGCTGGTGCGCGACCTGGTGGCGGCGTTCGGCGCCCGGGACGATCCGTTGCTCGGCCTGTTCGGCGCCTTCGCCTATGATTTGGTGTTCCAGATCGAGGATCTCGTGCAGAAGCGCGCGCGCGAGAGCGACCAGCGCGACATCGTGCTTTATGTGCCCGATCGCCTGCTGGCCTATGACCGTGCCACCGGGCGCGGCGTGGTGTTGAGCTATGATTTTGCCTGGAACGGAAAGTCCACCGCCGACCTGCCGCGGGAGACCGCCGAAAGCGCCTACGCCAAGACGCCGCGGCAGGGTTTTTCCGATCACGCGCCCGGCGAGTATCAGGCGACCGTCGAGACCGCCCGCGCAGCGTTTGCGCGCGGCGACCTGTTCGAGGCCGTGCCCGGTCAGCTGTTCGCCGAGCCCTGCGAGCGCTCGCCGGCGGAAGTGTTCCAGCGGCTGTGCCGCATCAATCCGTCGCCCTACGGCGCCCTGATGAATCTCGGCGATGGCGAGTTCCTGGTCTCGGCCTCACCGGAGATGTTTGTGCGCTGCGACGGCAGGCGGGTCGAGACCTGCCCGATCTCGGGCACCATCGCGCGCGGGGTCGACCCGATCGGCGACGCCGAGCAGATCAGGCAATTGCTGAATTCGGAGAAGGACGAATTCGAGCTCAACATGTGCACCGACGTCGACCGCAACGACAAGGCGCGCGTTTGCGTGCCCGGCAGCATCAAGGTGCTGGCGCGGCGGCAGATCGAGACCTACTCCAAGCTGTTCCACACCGTCGACCATGTCGAAGGCATGCTGCGGCCGGGCTTCGACTCGCTCGATGCGTTTCTCACCCACGCCTGGGCGGTGACGGTGACCGGCGCACCCAAGCTGTGGGCGATGCAGTTTGTCGAGGACCATGAGCGCTCGTCGCGGCGCTGGTATGCCGGCGCGATCGGGGCGGTGAACTTCGATGGCAGCATCAACACCGGGCTAACCATCCGCACCATCCGCATGAAGGACGGTCTTGCCGAGGTCCGGGTCGGCGCCACCTGCCTGTTCGATTCGGATGCTGCCGCCGAGGATCGCGAATGCCAGGTCAAGGCGGCGGCGCTGTTCCAGGCGCTGCGCGGGGACCCGCCGAAGCGGCTGTCGGCGGTGGCGCCGGATGCCACCGGCTCGGGCAAGCGGGTGTTGCTGATCGATCATGACGACAGCTTTGTACATATGCTGGCCGACTATTTCCGCCAGGTGGGCGCTGCGGTCACGGTTGTGAGACATGTCCATGCGCAGCATATGCTGAACACGCAGAGCTATGATCTGCTGGTGTTGTCGCCGGGGCCGGGGCGGCCGGAAGATTTCGGGATGGCCAAGACCATCGATACCGCGCTTGGCAGGAAGCTGCCGATTTTCGGGGTCTGCCTCGGGCTCCAGGCGATCGGCGAATATTTCGGCGGCCAGCTCGGCCAGCTCGGGCAACCGGCGCACGGGCGGCCGTCGCGCGTCCAGGTACGCGGCGGGCGGCTGATGCGGAATTTACCCAATGAGATTGTGATCGGCCGCTATCATTCGCTCTATGTCGAGCGCGACGGGATGCCCGAAGTGCTGACGGTCACGGCCAGCACCGAGGACGGCGTCGCCATGGCGATCGAGCACAAGACCTTGCCGGTCGGCGGCGTCCAGTTTCACCCGGAGTCGCTGATGTCGCTGGGCGGCGAAGTCGGCCTGCGCATTGTCGAAAACGCATTCCGGCTGAACGTGAATTGAGGATGATCCGTCATTGCGAGTGAAGCGAAGCAATCCATCGTGCCGCAAGGAAAGTATGGATTGCTTCGTCGCTGCCGCTCCTCGCAATGACGATTGAGAGATTATCGAAAGCGAGAAACCGATGACTTTTGAATATGATTTGAAGGCAGCCGTTCGCACCATTCCGGACTATCCCAAGCCGGGAATCCTGTTTCGCGACATCACCACGCTGCTCGGCGACGCCCGCGCCTTCCGCCGCGCGGTCGACGAGCTGGTGCATCCGTGGGCCGGCTCGAAGATCGACAAGGTTGCCGGCATCGAGGCGCGCGGCTTCATCCTGGGCGGCGCGGTGGCACATCAGGTCTCCGCCGGCTTCGTGCCGATCCGCAAGAAGGGCAAGCTGCCGCACACCACCGTGCGGATTGCCTATTCGCTGGAATACGGCCTCGATGAAATGGAGATGCACGCCGACGCCATTCATCCCGGCGAGCGCGTGATCGTGGTCGACGATTTGATCGCCACCGGGGGCACGGCGGAGGGCGCCGTGAAACTGCTGCGTCAGATCGGCGCCGATGTGGTCGCGGCCTGCTTTATCATCGACCTGCCGGATCTCGGCGGGGCGGCAAAGCTGCGGGCGATGGACGTGCCGGTGCGAACGCTGATGACGTTCGAGGGTCATTGAGCGTGGTGTCGCCCCCCCGCGAAGGCGATGCGTTCGCAGGGACGACGTCACGGCTCCCGCAGAATCAGGCTCTGCTCGAGCTCGCGAAAGCTGAGGTAATTCCTGCGGATCCATTGATGCAGTTCGGTCGATTGATCCTTCTCGTGACGCAGATAGTCGGTGAACGAGAAGGTCAGGCGATCGATATAGGTCTTCAGGAATACCGGCAGCGCGGCGATGCGCAGGACCGGACCGTGTGAAAACGCCTCGGGCAGCTCGCCGCGCACCACATATTCGTTGTCGATGGTCACCAGCGCGGTCGCGGGAACCTGTTGGCGCAGCGTGGCGTGGCTGCGTGCCGAGACACGGTCGGTATCGGCCAGGAACAGGACGACCGGCGCCACGCCGCGCCGTGCCGCCTCTTTCATGAAGCCGATTTCGTCGGACATCTTGAAGAACTCGTCATAGGCATGGAAGCCGAGATCGATCACCTTGGTGATCCCGTCATGGACGATCAGGCGGTCCATCAGCGCCATCTTGCCATAGGTGTCGTCGACTTCGGCGGTCTCGGTGATCCCGGGAAGATAGTCGAGCAGCGCCGGCTCTTTCAGATTGACGTCGAACGCATTCACCGCGCCGTCCTTCAGCAGCAGGAATTCGCCGAGCAGCCGCGCGACCAGCGTCTTGCCGACCAGCGGGCGAGGTGAGCAGATGATGTAGACGGGCGTGCGGCTCATCACGCGCTATATCGGGCGAATTCGCCGTCCAATCCAGCCAAATCCTGTTCGGGCGCGATTATTTTTCGCCGCCGCGCCCGCTCGGTTTGGAACCGGCCAGGTCGGTCAGCTTGATGCGGTCGAATTCGCTCCAGACATTGGCGAGCCAGTGCCGGACATAGCCGCGCAGCACAAAGGAATAATTCGCGGCGTCCTCATTCATGCCCTTGTTGGCGACAAATTTCAGGAACGGAACCGAGGCGACCTCGACCTGCTCATAGGCCATTTCATTCAGCTTGGGGATGGTGATCTCGGTGGCGTCCTTGATGCGGTGGAAATAGGAATTGTAGGTCGCCTGATCCCATTCGAAGAAGCTCGTATTGTTGATGAAGTTCTTCACCAGGAAGTATTTCGCGCCCTGCATGAAATTCGCGGTCTCCGCGATCTCGTCGAGCGAGGCGATCGACGGGCCGAGAATGTGGAACACGGCAAAGGTGATTTGCCCTGACTTCGCGGCGTCGAGAAAGCCGATGTCACGCAGCGAGGCCAGCGATGGCGACAACAGGCCGGCGCGGACGTCGATCACGGTGACCGAGGGCACCACGGCGTTGAGGGTATCGAAGATCTTCATCTGATCCGAGGTCGACGTCATGTCGACGATTTCGGTGATCTCGGGATGGAAGCGCTTCAGGGTGCCGCGGGGCGACTCGGTATCGAAGGCGCGGGTGGGCACGTTGTTGGCATTGAAATAGTCGAGCACGGTTCGCGAGACCGTGGTCTTGCCGACCCCGCCCTTATCAGCGCCTACCACGATCACTACTGGCTTCGCCATGAACTTCCCTTACGCGCCCCGGGTCGCCGCGGCGACCGTCATGTACCTGTCCCTGCTTTGGGCGCGAACATGGCAGAAACAAGGGAGAATTCAATTCTTTAGAGAGCCTTTGCGGATAATCGCTGCCGATGTCGTTAACGCTGTGGCGGCTTTGGACCACGCCGCTCCGCTGCGCTAGACTAAACCATTTTCCGGCTGGGTCGAATCTTGAGCGCGCATCCAGAGGGCCTCGTGGTTCGAGACGCGTGGCGTTGCCACGCTCCTCACCATGAGGGTCAAGACCTCATCCTGAGGAGCGCGCTTGCGCGCGTCTCGAAGGATGAAGCCGCGGTGCTGGATAATGGTCTAATCTAGTGTCGGCCCCAAGGTCCCTGCGACGGCCCCTGCGGCGGGTCGGAAGAGGCGTCGGCGGGATCGCTGGCGTCCCCCCATGGACCGGGCCGTGACGGCGGCGGAAGCTGGCCATTGGCTGGCTCCTGCGGCGGACCGTCCGGCTGATCCAATGGCAGCGCCAGGGGCCCGGGATCGTGACCGCCGGCATATTGGACCAGCGCCTGCACCCGCTGGTCCACCGAGGGATGGGTTGCAAACAGGTCGGAAAAACCCGCGCGGATTGTCGACGCATAATTCCATCACCGCCGAGGTCGCGCCGGGCAGTTCGCCGCGGTTCTCGATCTTGCGCAAGGCCGAGATCATGGCATCGGGGTTCTTCGTCAGCTCGACCGAACCGGCATCGGCAAGCAGTTCGCGCGATCGCGACAGCGCCAGCCGGACCAGTTGCGACAGCAGCCACGCCAGCGCGATCAGCGCGACCGCGACAATGATGATGACGATCGCGGCGCCGCCCGAACCCTTGCGGTCGCCGTTGTCCGAGGAGGAGGACGAGGAAGAAGACGACCACGAACCGCGGCGGCCGTAACCCCAGCCATAGTTGAAGTTGAAGTAACTGCGGAAGAACAGCTCGGCAAAGAAGCCAACCACGCCAGCGATGATCACGGCGATCACCATCATCTGCACGTCGCCGTTGCGGATGTGGGTCAGTTCATGGCCGAGCACCGCCTCGATTTCCTGGTCGTTGAGCGCGTTCAACAGGCCGGTGGTGACGGTGACCGCATATTGCCGCCGGTTGAGCCCGGTGGCGTAGGCGTTCAACGCCTCGCTTTCCACGATCTTCAGCTTCGGCATCGGGATGCCGCGCGAGATGCAGAGATTTTCCAGCAGATTATACAGCCGCGGCTGCTGCTGGCGGGTCACGTCTTCGCCGCCGGTGACGGCATCGACGATCGATTGATGGAAGAAGTAGGCGATCACGATCCAGAGCGCGGCCGCCCCGGTCGAGTAGGGAAGGGTGCGGATGACATCGTTCAGCGCCACCGTCAAATAGTAGTCGGCCGGCCGGCCGCTGTCGTTGATCGCCTCGATGATCAGCGCGCCGGCATAGACCATGACATAGACCAGCACGAACAGCCCCGCGAGCAGCAGCACGGAACGCAACCTGTTCGATGCGATGTGCGTGTAAAGACCGTATGCGGCCATGATGGGCTGCCCGACCGGGATCGTTGCCGTCTTCAGAACTTCACCGTCGGCACCTGTTCGACTTCGGCGCGGGTGGCGCCGAGGTCGAAGAAATCCTTGCGGGCAAAGCCGAACATCCCGGCGAACAGGGCGGCGGGCATCTGCTGGATGCCGGTGTTGTATTCCTGAACGGCGTTGTTGAAGAAGCGGCGGCTGGCGGCGATCTTGTTCTCGAGGTCGGACAGTTCGTTGGCCAGTTGCTGGAAGTTGGCGTTGGCCTTGAGGTCGGGATAGGCCTCGGACAACGCGATCAGCCGGCCCAGCGCGCCGCTCAACTGGTTCTCGGCGGCGGCGACCTGGCCCGGTCCCTGCGCGGACATAGCGGCATTGCGGGCCTTTACCACGTCGTCGAGCGTGCCACGCTCATGGGCGGCATAGCCCTTCACGGTTTCCAGCAGGTTCGGGATCAGGTCGTGACGCTGCTTGAGCTGCACGTCGATGTCGGCGTAGGCTTGACCGACCCGCTGGCCGAGCGCGACGAGACGGTTGTAGGCCGCGAACGCAAACAGCACGAGAATGACGATAACCCCGATAACGATCCAGCCGGTCGACATGGCAAAGACTCCTGATGAGGCGACGGAATGTCTGTAACCTAGCGCAATTTCCGCCTCAATGGCTTCATCCTTCGAGACGCATCGCTTCGCGATGCTCCTCAGGACGAGGACTCTGACAGACCCTCATGGTGAGGAGCGCGCCCTCGCGCGTCTCGAACCATGAGGCCTCGGCAGAAGCAACAATGATTCGAGTGAACGGAGGTGGGCATCCGCCCGGTCGGGCGCAAGGCGGGATTGGTTCAGGAGGCCGTTCTCGCCGCGACGAGGTTAACCTTGCTCCATCACCGCGTCGCCCCACCGCCAGCGCCTGGCGCGGGCGTAGTCGGTTTTGGCCCGCCGCGGCACCTTTATCGCGGCAAGACCGGTTGGCGTGCAGAGTTTCGCGGTCACTTCCACCTTGCCGATATCGGGCTGCGCCAGCACGCGGGCACGACGCGGTTCGACCGCCACGCGGCTCAGCACGACATAGGCGAATTTCTCGTCCTCATAGGCGAGCTCGGCGGCCTTGACCTGCCGGTGCGCGCGCGAGCGCGGCAGGCGCTGGGTGAAATGGCACCAGTCGGGCGCGGCCAGCGGACAGGCGCGTTCATGCGGGCAGGGCGCGGCGACATGCGCGCCGGACGCAATCAATTGCTGCCGCAGCGCGATGATGGTGGCGTAACCGGCGGGAGTGCCGGGCTCGACGATCAGCAGCATGTCCCTGGTCCTCGCCCACATCAGCTCGGCAAGCGCGTGTCGCTCCGTCTCGCCGGTCTCGCCGATCATGTAGCTCGCCACCACCAGATCGGCGGGTCCGGTCTTGGCCAGCGCGGCGCGGGCGTCGCCGTGCCGGTACGTCAACCCGCGCAGGCGGGAACTGGTCGCGCAGAGCTCCAGCGCGAGCGCCCGCAACGGGGCATTGCTGTCGAGCATTGCAAAAGCCTGCAGCGAGGGAAAGGCTTCAGCCGCGGCCCAGCTCGCGGTTCCCGGCCCGGCGCCGACATCGAGCAGGCTCACTGGCGCAAAACCGGGCCGGCTTTCGCCCAGCGCATTCAGGCTTGCCGTCACCGCGGCATAGGTTGCCGGCATCCGCGCCAGCGCATAGGCCAGCGCATCGCTCTCGGTCCTGATCGCGGCCGAGCCGCCGCCGGCGCGGTAGGTCTGCGAGATCGCGGCGGCACGCCCGGCCGCGGCGGTGCGCGACAGCCCGTGCAGCTTGGCGTCGAGGGCGGCCTTCAGTTCGGCGGGAAGGTCGGGGGCGATCATCTGTCTTTGTCATGCCCGCGGAAGCGGGGCATCCAGTACCTCTTGACGGCAGTGCAGAGCAATAGCGGTGCGGCGTACTGGATCATCCGCTTTCGCGGATGATGACGTCAACGAGGTCGTCTTGGACCCTCATGGTGAGGAGCGCGGCAACGCCGCGCGTCTCGAACCACGAGGCCCGGCATAGCTACGCGACGTTCTGATCGAGAATCTTGACCGCGCTTTCGAGGTCGACCGAGACCAGTTGCGATACGCCGCGTTCCGCCATGGTGACGCCGAACAGCCGGTTCATCCGCGCCATTGTGATCGGGTTGTGGGTGATGATGACGAAGCGCGTCTCGGTCTCCGCGGTCATTTCATGCAGCAGGGTGCAGAACCGTTCGACATTGTGATCGTCGAGCGGCGCGTCGACTTCGTCGAGCACGCAGATCGGCGACGGGTTGGTGAGGAACACCGCGAAGATCAGCGCCAGCGCCGTCAGCGCCTGCTCGCCGCCGGACAGCAGCGACAGGGTCTGCGGCTTCTTGCCGGGTGGCTTGGCGATGATTTCGAGCCCGGCCTCCAGCGGATCGTCGCTCTCGATCAGATGCAGGGCCGCTTCGCCGCCGCCGAACAACTCGACGAACAGCCGCCTGAAATGGCCATTGACGATCTCGAACGAGGTCAACAGCCGCTCGCGCGCCTCGCGGTTGAGGCTCTGGATGCCCTGGCGCAGCCGCTTGATCGCCTCCACCAGATCGTCGCGTTCGGTGGTGAGCGCGGTGTGCTGGGCTTCGACCTCGCGCAGCTCTTCTTCGGCGCGCAGATTGACGGCGCCGAGCCGCTCGCGGTCGCGGCGCAGCTTTTCAAGGTTTTCCTCGATCTCGGAAAGCGGCGGCAACACCGTGTCCGGCGTGATCCCGGCAAGCCCGGCCACGCCGTGCGGTTCGATCTCCAGCATGTCGTGGATTTCACGCTCGACATCCGCGAGCCGGCGCCTGGCGCCGTCCATGCGTTCCTCGGCGCGTGCGGTTGCTTCGCGCGCACTCGACAACGCCTCGAGCGAAGCCTTGGCGGCGCGGTCGGTTTCCGCCATCGCGTTCTCGGCGGAGGCCAGCGCGTCGGCGGAAACCCGGCGGGCGGCTTCGGCGGACTCGATTTCGCCGATCAGGGCGCGGCGCTTCTCGGCGAACACGGCCGGCGCGTTGTCGAGCTCGGCCCGCTCGGCTCGGACCTCGGTGACGCGGGCTTCGATGGTGGCGATCTGCGAGGCGGCGCTCTCCCGGCGGCCCTGCCATTGGCTTTGCTCGGCAACGATCGCCTGCAGGCGGCGGTCCGCCAGCTCCGCCTCGCGCGCCAGCGCTTGGGCTTCGGCCCGCACCTGGGCGGCGAGCCTGCGGTGGCCGTCGATGTCACCGCGAACCGCGGCGAGCCTGGTTTCGGTATCGAGGCTCGGGGGCAGTTCCGCCAGGGCCGCGTCGGCGCTCTCATGCGCGGCCTGGGCCTCAGTGCGATCGGCATTGAGCCGGCTGTGGGCTTCGGTCAGCGCCGACTTCCGCGCTGCGTGGCGATTGATCTCGCGCTCGGTATCGGCGTGACGCTGGCGCGCGGCGTCGGCGTCGCGCTGCGCGGCGCGCCAGGCGTCGCGTGCGGCGGTCTCGGCCGCGGACGCGGTCCTCAGTTCGGCCTCGGCCGCTTCCAGCACCTGCCGCTTGGTGCCGGCGTCGATCCGAGCCTGCTCCAGTTCGGTTTCGATATCGGCCAGCCGGGCACGTTCGGCGAGGCGCCGTGCCGCGCCGGTCGGCGCATGGGCGGCGGCGACAAATCCATCCCAGCGCCAGACGTCGCCTTCCAGCGACACCAGCCGCTGTCCGGTCTTCAGCTGCGGCACCAGTTCCGCGCCGCGCTCCCTGGCGACGACGCCGATCTGGGCGAGGCGGCGCGCCAGTTCCGACGGCGCCTCGACATGGAGCGCGAGGGCTTCCACCGCTTCGGGCAATGCAGGGTCGCCTACGGTCACGCCGGCGTTGGTCCAGCGCAGCGGCGCCGACGGATCGACCGGCGCGTCGAGGTCGTCGCCGAGCGCGGCACCAAGCGCCTTTTCGTATCCCTTGGCCACGGTGACGCCGTCGATGATCGGCGGCCACAGATTCTTGGTTTCGCCATTGACGAGTTTGGCGATCGTGCGCGCCTCGGTCTCGAGCCGCTGCACGCGCTTGTCGGCCTCGTTGAGCGGCGTGCGGGCGGCTTCCAGTCTCGCGCGCGCCGCGACGTGGCCGGCTTCGCTGGCCTGGGCTGCGATTTCGGACTGCGCCAGGCCGTGCTGGGCGGCTTGCAGGGCATCGGCGAATGCGGCGAGGTCGCCCAGTGCGCCGGTTTCTTCGGCGAGCTTCTGCTCATCGCTCTGGACGCTGGCGATTTCCTGATCGAGCCGCGCCAGCCGATCCTGATGGCTGCGTAAATTGCCCTCGATCTGACGGCGTATGGCGGTGAGGTCGGCTAGCACCGTGGTCAGTTCGGCGAACAGGCGTTCGGCGGCCGCCAGCGTCGTCTCGGCCTCGGACGCGCGGCTGTCGACACCACTGCGCCTTTCGACGCGCGACCTGATCTCGTCCTTGAGCTCGGTGTTCTCGCTGTCGAGCCGCTGCAGCGCCACTTCCGCGTCGGAGGTCTGCTGCTGCTCGCGGCCGATGTCGGCCGCAAACTGCGTCAGGCGGCGGTCGAGTTCGGCCACGCGCTCCCTCGCGCGTTCCTCCTCGCGGTCGAGCGTCTCGCGCGCATTGGTCAGCCGTTGCAGTCCGGCGGCGGCACGGGCCTCAGCCTCGCGCAACGCCGGCAGTTCGGAGGCGCGCACCGCCTGGATACGGGCGGCTTCCGCCTGCTCGCGGGTGCGCTCGGCCATCTCGCGGACGCTGAGGTCATGGACGCGGCCGGCTTCGGCGACGTCGGCGTTGGCCTCCAGCCAGCGCAGATGAAACAGCGTGGCCTCGGCCTTGCGCACCTTGGCTGCGACTTCGCGGTAGCGGATTGCCTGCCGCGCCTGTTTCTTCAGGCCGTCGATCTGTCCGGCCAATTGCCCGATCACGTCCTCGACGCGGGTGAGGTTGGTTTCCGCGGCCCTGAGCCGCAACTCGGCCTCATGGCGGCGGGCATGGAGGCCGGCGACGCCGGCGGCATCCTCCAGCACGCGGCGGCGCTGTTCCGGCTTGGCCTGGATGATCTCGCCGATCTTGCCCTGGTGAACTAGCGCCGGCGACCGGGCGCCGGTGGCGGCGTCGGCGAACAGGATCTGCACGTCGCGGGCGCGCACGTCGCGGCCGTTGATGCGGTAGACCGAGCCGGCCTCGCGCTCGATCCGGCGCGAGATTTCCAGGATCTCCCGGTCGTTGACCGCCGCCGGCGCCGAGCGATCGGAATTGTCGATCGTCATCACCACTTCGGCGTGATTGCGCGACGGACGGTTGCCGGAACCCGCGAAGATCACCGCATCCATGTCAGCGGCGCGCAGCGATTTGTGCGAGGTCTCGCCCATCGCCCAGCGCAGCGCCTCGACCAGGTTGGATTTGCCGCAGCCGTTCGGCCCGACCACGCCGGTCAATCCGGGCTCGATCATGAAGTCGGTGGGTTCGACGAACGACTTGAATCCGTGGAGGCGAAGGCGCGTAAGTTTCATGGACACAATGCTCTGTTGGCAGGGCGCGAATCTCTCTGCCGGGACAATACCATAGAAGGCAATGTCGGTGTGGGGGTGAGTCGCTTGCGGCGGCTCCTGGGTCGCGACAATGGCGAGGCGGGGGCCGGAGGGCAACCGCCGCCGGGGGCTTTTCCCAAGGCTTTTGCAGGGAGTTAGGCCGGCCGCCTCAACCGCGGGTTAAAGAGAAACCGAATCAGCTCTTCAGCAGCGATTTGATCTTCTTGTCGAATTCGTCGAACGAGGCTTCGCCCTTGATGACGTCGCCGTTGATGAAAAAGGTCGGCGTCGAATTAACTTTCAGCACCTCGGCGGCGTACTTCTGGTCGGCCGCGATCTTGTCGAGCAGCGCCTGGTCCTTGAGGCAGTCCTCGACCGCCTTCGCGCTGAGCCCGGCCTGCTTGCCGATCCGCGTCAGCGTTTCGGTGGTGTTCTTCATCACCCAGTCGCTCTGCTGCTTGAACAGCATGTCGACCACCGCGAAGTACTTCCCGGCATCGTCCTTGGCGATGCAGCGCGCCAGCATCGAGCCCGCGGCTGCCTTGATGTCGAGCGGGAATTCGCGGAACACGTAGCGGATCTTGCCGGTGTCGATATAGGTCGACTTGATCTTGGGGAACACTTCGGCGTTGAAGGCCGCACAATGCGGACAGGTCATCGAGGCGTATTCGGTGATGGTCACCGGGGCGTTGGCGGGTCCGAGCGCCATGTCCGGCAGCGACACCGGCTTGGCAACGTCGGCCGGGCTTTGCGCCATGGCACCCGTGATCAGGCGCAGCGGCGAGAGACCGGCGAGAGCGGCAAGCCCGGTCAATGACAGGGCGGTGGTGAAGGCGCGGCGCGTGATGATCAAGGGTTTGCTCCCGGATTGGCGCGTTCACGCCCGATGGACCTCAAGAAGAGGTCTGTTCGCTAGCTTGAAACCACAATTGTGGCAATGGTCGGCCGCCGCCGGCGGTCCCCGCGGCGGGCTCAATTTCGCTTGATCGATGCGCCGAGCCGCGCCAGCGCCGCCCGCAGGTCCTCGTCCTCGACGGCTGCCAGCGTGCTTGCGACTTCCGCGACCTCCTGCGGGTCCGGTCCGCGGGAGGGCGGAACGCGATCCCGGCGCGACAGCGGCGCCTGCCGAAACGCCAGCCGTCCCACCGCGCTCCAGCCGAAAAAGCGGTTGACGCGCTCCAAAATGGCGTCGGAGGCGTGCTGGATTTCCAGCGCCATCGGGCCCTCCACCCGCAGCACCAGGGTGGCCGGTTGCTGCGGCTGGCCCTCCACCGGCCGCGGCCACTGGATTTTCAGCGGCTCGGAATGGCGAGCGATCTCGGAGCCCGCGATTTCGGCCCAGCGCGTGACCAACTCGCGTGCGGCGAATCCCTGCTTCGCATAGGCATCGGAAAAAACGTCGCTGAGCAGGACGGAAAGCGGCTTGGCGCTGATCGGACCAGGTTTGCGCATGGGTTGTTATAGCACCTGCGCCCCCGCGAGACAGGCTTATGCGGCCCGCGGTTTGATGGCCTTGAGGTCACGGTCGATCTCGCGCCGCCGCTGCATCAGATCGTAGTCCATCTGCAGGCCAAGAAAAAACCCTTCCGACAGGCCGAAATAGCGGGCGAGCCGAAGATCCGTGTCGGCGGTGATGACCCGCTTGCCCAGCACGATCTCGTTGATGCGGCGTGGCGCCACGTGCACGGCGCGCGCGAGCGCATTCTGGCTCAAGCCCATGGGCTTCAGGAATTCCTCCAGCAGAATTTCGCCGGGCCGAGGGTTGTGGAGCACGCCGCCTTTAGACGTGGTAGTCGACGATTTCGACATCTGACGGTCCTTCCTCATCCCAAACAAAGCAAATGCGCCATTGATCATTGATCCGGATCGAGTGTTGCCCCCGCCGATCCGCCCGCAGGGCCTCGAGGTGATTGCCAGGCGGAACGCGAAGATCGCCTAGTACCCGCGCCTGATTCAGAAGACGGAGCTTTCTCAGGGCTACATTCTGTATGTCCGCCGGCAATTTCCGGCTTCGACGTCCGGACCAAATGAGTTCGGCCTCGGGGTCGGCGAAGCCATGGATCATGGTTGACTATAACGCTGTGCGTTATACCTTGCAATCGGCACATGATGCGGCAGGCTGGCCATGTCTTGATTCTGTTCTTACACTGAGACGTGGCCCCATCGTTGGCAATCAGCAAAACCAAGCCGGCCATCGCCAGTTCAGGCGATGGTTCTTCCGCGCGGCTGCTTGAGTGGTACGACCGGCACCGCCGCCGGCTGCCGTGGCGGCCGTTGCCGGGCGAGCCCGCCGATCCCTACCGGGTCTGGTTGTCGGAAATCATGCTGCAGCAGACCGGCGTGAAGACGGTGGCGCCCTATTTCGAGAAGTTTGTCGGGCGGTGGCCGAATGTCGACGCCCTCGGCCGTGCGTCGCTGGACGAGGTGCTGCGGATGTGGGCCGGGCTCGGCTATTATTCCCGCGCCCGCAATTTGCACGCCTGCGCGGTGGCGGTGCTGCGCGACCATGGCGGCGCATTTCCGGACGCCGAGGAAGGCCTGCGATCGCTGCCGGGCATCGGGCCCTACACCGCGGCCGCCATCGCCGCGATTGCATTCGGTCGGCGGACCATGCCGGTCGACGGCAATATCGAGCGCGTGGTGTCGCGGCTGTTCGCCATCGAGGCGCCGCTGCCGCAGGCCAAGCCGCTGATCCGCGAACGCGCGGCGACGCTGCTCCGCGCTGGTGACGGCGCGTCGCGCGCCGGCGACAGCGCGCAGGCGCTGATGGACCTTGGCTCCTCGATCTGCACGCCCAGGAAGCCCGCCTGCGTGCTGTGCCCGCTTTATGCAGATTGCCTCAGTCGCGCGCGCGGCCAACAGGAAACCTATCCGCGGAAACCGCCGAAGAAGACCGGCGAATTGCGCCGGGGTGCCGCGTTCGTGGTCATGCGCGGCGATGCGCTGCTGGTGCGTACCCGCCCCGAACAAGGCTTGCTCGGCGGCATGACCGAAGTGCCGGGCTCGGACTGGCTTGCGGCGCAACGCGACGACATGGCGTTGCGGCAGGCGCCGCTGCCGAAACGCGCCGTGCACTGGCATCGCAAAGCCGGAATCGTCACCCACGTCTTCACGCATTTTCCGCTCGAACTCGTGGTCTACACCGCAACCGTTGTGCCGGGCACCCGCGTCCCGGCCGGCATGCGCTGGGTGCCGATTGCGACGCTGCAGCAGGAGGCGCTGCCAACTATCATGCGCAAGGTGATCGCGCATGGGCTGGGGCAAAAGCTATACCCGGCTTGAAGCGGCCCGCGTCACGATCGGCGCCCTGGCGTTGAGCCCCTCGACCTGGAAGCCGGCGACACGCTTGTAATTGGCGGCGATGTCCTCCAGCTCCTTGAGCGACAG
>Ga0208356_1000069_pt1 | contig 36937 bp, 30 predicted proteins | sample NGESurshal072012_4_FD_184467 | JGI IMG/M metagenome (GOLD analysis project Ga0208356, IMG submission 184467) | Arctic peat soil microbial communities from Barrow, Alaska - NGEE Surface sample 53-1 shallow-072012 (SPAdes) | ecosystem: Environmental > Terrestrial > Soil > Wetlands > Peat ... | reverse complement strand
TTGTTGGCGGCGATCCCCTTGCGGATCGCCTCGCCAAGATCGCCGGCGCGATCGACCCGCACGCCTTCCACGCCGCAGGCGCGCGCCATTGCGGCAAAGTCCGGATTGTAGCGCTCGCCGGTGTTCGGATCGTGGAAATCGGTCGCGAGCTCTCGGCCGCCGAGATAGCCGCGCTGCAGGCCGCGGATCGAGGCGTAAGCATAGTTGTTCCAGACCACCCAGACCACGGGCAGATTGTATTCGACCGCCGTGCCCAGCACATTGGCGTGCATGAAGAACGCGCCGTCGCCGCACACCGAGACGCAGGGCCGGTCCGGCGCCGCGAACTTGGCGCCCATGACGCCGGCAACCCCGAAACCCATCGGGCCAAAACCCATCGAACCGATCAGCGAGTCCGGCCGCTTCGGCTTGCAGAAGCTCAGCAGCCAATTGTGATGCACGCCGATGTCGCTGACCAGGATGGCATCCTCGGGCAGCGCCTTGTCGATCTCGTGCGCGGCGCGCTGCGGATTGATCGGCGTCGTGTCGTCGGAGAAGCCGGGCGCCACGAACCTGTCCCACTCCTGGCGATAGGTGTCGATCTGCGCCAGCCACTTGCGGCGGGCGTCGGCGCGGTGGGTGAGATCGGCGCGGCGATCGAGTTCGGCATGAATCTGGCGCAGGAAAGTGCGCACGTCGGCCATCAGGCCGAGCGCCACCGGATAGTTGCGGCCGATCTCCTCGGGGTCGATGTCGACGTGAATGAGCCTGGTCGGCGGAATGGTGAAGGAATAGCCGGGGATCCACGAACTCGAAGTGCGGTCGTCAAAACGCACGCCCAGCGCCAGCAGCACGTCGGCCTGGCGCGTCGCGTGATTGGCCTGATAATGACCGGCCCGCGCGACCAAACCCAGTGCGAGCGGATGATGGCAATCGAGCGCGCCAAGGCCGCTGGCCGATGCCGCCACCGGAATCTGCAGGCGCTCGGCGAGCTTCAACAGTTCGGCGGCGGCGCCGCCGTAGCGCACGCCCTGCCCGACCAGCATCACCGGACGCTCGGCGCCGAGCAGCATGTCGACCGCTGTCGCGACGCCGTCCGGATCGGCGCCGCAACGGCTGGAGATATTGCCGTTCCAGGTCTTGGCGTCGGGCGCCTGTTCGGCAGCCGATTCCATGAACACGTCAAAGGGAACATCCAGCACCACCGGACCCGGACGGCCTGTCGTCATGGTCTTCCAGGCCTGCCGGACCGCGAGCGGCACCATCTCGCCGCGGGTCGGCTGAAACACCTTCTTGCAGTAGGAGCGCACGGTCGAGGGAAAGTCCGCCTGGTAATGCCGATACAATTCCTGAAACGCGCCGCGGTTGAACTGGCTGGTCGGCACATTGCCGGTAACCGCCATGAACGGCACCGAATCGAGAAAGGCGTTGCCGAGCGAGATCGGCAGGTTGGCCGAACCCGGCCCGCAGGAGGTGAAGGTGGCGGTCGGCCGCCCGGAGACCCGGTAATAGACGTCCGCCATGAAGCCGGCAACGCTCTCATGATGAACCGAAATGGCCTTGATATCGTGCGAGCGTTCGTACAGCGCATCGATGAACTGGATATTGCCGTGGCCGCACAGACCAAACACCTGCGGCACTTTTTCCTGGATCAAATAGTCGACAATGACTTGAGCCCCATTGAGCGCGTTGCGCGGCGACATCGGATCACTCTCCCAGTCAGGCAGTACCGGAGGAACGGTCGGAAGCGCGCCGCCGTTCACATCGTTATCCAGCGCGCGGCACCCTATTTCTCATAATACTGTACGTCAATTGATATTGTGGTATGCTTGTCGCGCCAGCAACGGCCGGCGCTGTTGATGGATGCGGCTCGCCTGATACAGTTCGGCAACCGTCGCGTGGAGGCTCGAGGCGTGAGATCGCGTACCAAACCAAAGCCCAACGAGAAGCCGGCCGCTGCGCGCAAGACCGCCATCGCCAGGCTCGTGCCGCCTCCCGGAGGCGACATCGATGATGACGCCGACGACCGTCAGCGCGTCGGCGTGCAGTCGCTCGGCCGCGCCTTTGCAATCCTCGAGGAAGTTGCGCGTCACCGCGAGGGCGTTGGGCTTGCGGAGTTGAGCAAACTGGTCGGCCTGCACAATTCGACCACGTTCCACCTCGCCAAGACCATGGTGTCGCTGGGCTATCTGCGGCAGGCGCGGGATTCCAGGCGTTACCGCGTTGGCCGGCCGCTGTTTGCGCTTGCCGCCAGCGCGCTGGACGAGATCGAGATGGTGAATGTCGCGACGCCGGTGCTGGAAGACCTGTCGCGGGAAAGCGGCGAAAGCGGCCATTTCGCCGTACGCATGGGCGACGCTGTCGTTGTGATCGCCCGCACCAGCGGTCCCGGCGCCTTTCAACTGACCGATCGGGTCGGCGTAGTGCGTCCCGCCCATTGCACCGCGCTTGGCAAGATCATCCTCGCCTCGCTCCGGCCCGATCAACTGAAGCGCTTCCTCGAGCGCGTCGACATGAAGCCATCGACCGACAAATCGATCACCGACATTGCGGCGCTGCTAAGCGAAATTGCCGAGGTCAAGCACAGCGGTATTGCGTTCGATGACGGCGAATTCAATCCGGAGGTGCGCTGCATCGCTGTTCCGGTAATGGATTTTACCGGCCAGACCGTCGGCGCGCTCGGCATTTCCGGCCCGATCTGGCGGCTTTCCGATCAGGCGTTGCAGGGCCACGCCAGGATCGTGCGGGCGGCCGCCAATCGCCTGTCCGCGGAATTTGGCGCCCGAAGCCTCGCCAAACCCTCCTAAAGCGCGACGCCGAAAATCGCATTTGGCGTTGACAGCGGCGACTGGCTCCGGAAATATCATTTAACAATAGAAAAACGCCTCTCACATTCTCGCATAGGGAATCGAAGGGAGACATCGCGACCGACCCCGGGAGGAGACCCACGATGATCCGCTACAGCCGACGAACCCTGCTGAAGGCGAGCGCTGCGCTCGCCGGCGCTTCGACGATCGGATCTCCGTCCATCGTCCGCGGCCAGACCGAAAAGATCAAAATCGGCCATTTGACGCCGTTGACCGGCTTTCTCGGCGCGCTCGGCGCTTACGCCCAACTCGGCATCCGCCTCGCCGAAGAGGAAATCAACCACGCCGGCGGCGTGATGGGCCGCCAGCTCGACATCACGTCTGAAGACTCAGTCAACCCCGCGACCGCCGCAACCAAGGCCCAGCGCATGCTGGACCAGGACGGCGTGGCAGTGCTGATGGGTGAGATCAACTCGGCCTCCGCGCTCACCATCATGCAGGTCGCCGACCGCAACAAGCGGCTGTTCATGCAGATCGGCGCCCGCTCGGATGCACTGCGCGGCAAGAACTGCAACCGTTACACCTTCCACGTCGATATCCCGAGCACGGTGATGGTCAACGCGGTCGGCAAGGCGTTGGTGCGTGACAACATGATGAAGGACAAGAAATTCTATACCCTCACCGCCGACTATATTTTCGGCCATGACCTCGCCCGCGCCGCCAAATCGTTCTTCGACGCCAATGGCGGCAAGCTGATCGGCGACGAACTTGTCGCCACCGACGTCACCGACTTCAGCCCCTATCTGCTGAAAATCCGTCAGTCCAAGCCGGACGTGGTGTGCTCCAACCTCGCCGGCAATCAGGTCACCACCCTGATCAAGCAATATGCCGAATTCGGCCTGCCCTATCCGATCGTCGGCTTCAACCTCAACACCGCCGACGCCTGGGCGGCCGGCGACGGCAATCTGAGCGGCACCTGGCCGACGGTTTGGTATCACACCCTCGACGTTCCGGCTTCGAAAACCTTCGTGGCGAGCTTCATCAGGAAATACGACAAGCCGCCCGAGAACCACGCCTGGATCGAATATGTCTCGCTGAAGATGATGGCGCAGGCCATGAACGAGACCAAGTCGACCGAGACCAACGCGCTGATCGCCCATTTCGAGAAGCAAACGCCGTTCGACATCCTGAAGGGACGGCAGGGTTATTTCAGGTCGTGGGATCACCAGCTCATGCAGGAGGCCTATCCTTTCACGGTCAAGCCCAAGGGCCAGGCCAAGGACAAGTGGGACATGCTCGAACTCGGTGCGGCGATTCCGGGACCGAACGAATCGCTCGAGAGCATCGCCCTGACCAAGGAGCAGAACCCCTGCTCGATGTAACCGCCGCGTCGGCCGCCCGCCCCGCGCCCCGGTCCGGGGCGCGCCGGGTGACGGCCTTTATCCGTTGCACCCGGCACCTGGTTTCTTCGCGGGATCGCGCATGCAGTTCGAGTTCTTGCTGGAACAGGTGGTCAATGGCCTCGTGCTCGGCGGCTACTATCTGCTGATATCGCTCGGCCTGTCCTTGATCTTCAGCGTCGGCGGCGTCGTGAACCTGGCGCATGGCGCGTTCTACGCCCTCGGCGCCTATGCGTCGGTCGAAATCACCAGATATCTCGGCTTCGGTCCCGCGGTCGTGCTGTCGCCGGTTGCGGTCGCCATGCTGGGCATCCTGTTCGAGCGATATATCTTGCGCCGTTTCTACACCGCCGACCCGATCCTGAGCCTGCTCGTGACATTCGGGCTTGCCATGGTCGCCGAACAGGCGATCCGCATCATCTGGGGCTCGGCCCCGCTGGCAGCATCGATACCGCCGGCCCTTCGCGGCTCGGTCATCGTCGGCGACTTCCTGTTCTCGCGCTACCGCGTGATGTTGCTCGCGGTGGTGGCCGCGGTGCTGCTGGGCGTCTGGCTTTTGCTGCACAAGACTTCGTTCGGGCGGGTGGTCCGGGCCGGGATCCAGCGCCCCGACATGGTGGCTGCGCTGGGCATCCGGCTGCAGCCCTACATGACCGCCATCGTCATGCTGGGCGTCGGCATGGCCGCGATGGGCGGCGCCTTCTTCGCCCCGATCACGATCGTGCACCCGGCCATGGGATCCGAAGTCATCACCGTCGCCTTTGTCGTGGTGGTGATCGGCGGTCTCGGCAGTTTCTGGGGTGTCGTGCTCGCAGCCCTCCTGGTCGGCGTCGTGCGCGGCATCACCATCCACTTCGCGCCGGCGGCCGGTGAAGCGTCGATCTACCTGTTGATGTTTGCCGTGTTGCTGGTGCGGCCCCGCGGCCTGCTTGGCGAACGCATCGAGAAATTCGAATGAAGTTGAGCGCTGCGTCAAAATACCAGCCATTGCTGCTGGCAAGCCTCGCGCTGATCGCGCTGCCGTTCGCCTTGCCGGCACTCGGGCTGTCGCTCAACACCGGAACCACGGTGGTGATATTCGCGATCGCGACCATGGGCCTCAATCTGTGCGTCGGCACCACCGGGCTGGTGTCATTCGGCCACAGCATCTGGTTCGGCATCGGCGCCTATGCCGCCGGCTTGATCCAGCTGCACTGGTTCGGCGGCGAGATCTGGCTGCCGCTGCTGCTGTCGATGATCGTGGTCGCCGTGACGGCGGCGGTCGTTGGCGTGCTGATCCTGCGGCGCCGTGGCGTATATTTCTCGCTGCTGACGCTGGCACTGGCGGCGCTCGCCTACACCGTCGCGTTCCGCTGGAGCGAGGTCACGGGGGGCGAAGATGGCCTCGCCGGTCTGAAGCGCGGCCGGATCGGACCGTTCAGCCTCGACAATGCGCTCGCCTACTACATCGCGGTTGCGCTGATCGGGCTTGGCGTCCTTTATGTGCTGCTCCGGCTGGTGCGGTCGCCGTTCGGCCACGTGCTGGTGGCGATCCGCGAGAACCAGTTGCGGGCGACGTTCCAGGGTTATCCGGTCGAGCGCTACAAGCTCGCGGTGTTCGTGATCTCGGCCGTGGTCACCGGCCTCGCCGGCGCGCTGCTCGCATTCCAGACCTACCTGGTCTCGGCCGAAGCGGTATCGGTGTCGTTTTCCGGCGAACTGCTGGCAATGGTGGTGATCGGCGGCATGCGTAGCCTGCTGGGGCCGGCGCTAGGCGCGCTGTTCTTCATCCTGTTCCGTGAGCTGTTCTCGATCTGGACGCCGAACTGGCTGCTTTGGTTCGGGCTGATCTTCGTCGCCTTCGTGCTGTATTCACCCGCCGGCCTGGTCGGAATCTGGGCCGTGCTGCAACGACGATTCTGGCCGGCGTCGGAAGAAGCGGCGGCGATGAGCCAGCGCAGGATCTACCAAGGCTTGCCGCTGCCTTCATTCCTGATCCCCGACAGCGCGACCGGCACGGTGCTCGACGTCAGCGGCGTCTCGAAGAAGTTCGGCGGCATCCGCGCGGTCTCCGGCGCGAGCCTTCAGATTGGCGCCGGCGAGATCCATGCCCTGATCGGCCCCAACGGTGCCGGCAAGACCACCCTGTTCAACCTGATCTCCGGGCTGTTTGCGGCGGACGGCGGCACCATTCGCCTCAAGGGGCGCGACATCCAGGGCCTGCCGTCCGACCTGATCTGCCACCGCGGATTGGCACGTTCGTTCCAGATCACCAATCTTTTCCGCGGGCTGTCGATCTACGAGAATCTGCGGCTGTCATTGCAGGCGCAAACCACCATGCGTTTCAATCTCTGGCGCGACGTCGACAGCTATACGGACATCCAGACGGAGACAGCGGAATTGGTGAAATTCCTCGGGCTCGAGGGCATCGAGGCGATCGAGGGCGGGGATCTGTCCTATGGCGGTCAGCGGTTGGTGGATCTCGGCATCGCGCTCGGATCAAAGCCGCAACTACTGCTGCTCGACGAGCCGCTCGCCGGACTTGCCGCTGCCGAGCGCGAACGCGTCTCCAGCCTGATCGAAAACGTCTCCGCACACATTCCGGTGCTGATCGTCGAACATGACATCGATCGCGTGCTCGGGCTTTCGCAGGCCGTCACTGTCATGAACCAGGGCGAAGTGCTGATGACCGGCACGCCGGACGCGGTGCGTGCCGACCGCCGAGTGCAGGAAATCTATACCGGCAGCGGCATTCCCGAGGTCGAGCACAGCCGCACCGATGCGCCGAACCAGGCCGCCGCGCCAATCCTGCGCTTCGAGCGGGTCAACACGTTCTACGGCAAGAGCCATGTTCTGCATGACGCCACGCTCGACGTGCGCGAAGGCGAAATCATTGCGCTACTCGGGCGCAACGGCGCCGGCAAATCGACCTTGCTGAAAACCCTGGCCGGGCTGGTACCGATGGCATCCGGCCTGATCGAATATGAAGGCAGCAATATCGCCGGAATGTCGGCGCCGGACATCGCGCGCCGGGGCATCGGCTACGTGCCGCAGGGCCGCGGCCTGTTCGCCGGCATGACGGTCAAGGAAAATCTCTCGCTCGGCCGGCTGGCGCGCAAGACCGACGGCAGCCACGGCGTGGTCTGGAGTGAAGAACAGATCTTCGAATATTTCCCTCGCCTCAAGGCGCGCATGGATATTGCGGCCGACTATCTGTCCGGCGGTGAACAGCAGATGGTGGCGGTGGCGCGCGCGATGTCGGGGAACGTAAAGCTGCTGCTGCTGGATGAACCGTTCGAAGGCCTTGCGCCGGCGGTCATCCTCGAACTGTTCAGGGTGTTCGACCGGTTGCGCCGCCACACCTCGATTGTTATCGTGGAGCACAATCTCGACCTCGTGCTGGCGCTGGCCGACCGCGTGTTCGCACTGGAGCGCGGCGCGGTATTCCACCAGGGACCGGCGACGCCGCTCCTGACCGACCTCGAATATCGCAAGCGGATCCTGTGGCTGTGAGGTCGCGACGGCTCTCGGATCTCGTGGTTCGAGACGCGCGAAGACGCGCTCCTCACCATGAGGGTTTGGCAGGACCCCGGATCTCGTCCTGATGAGGAGGCGCCAACGGGTCCGCGCAAGAAGCGGCCCGATGATAAGCTCCGCGCGATCTCGGAGGATGAAGCCACGACAACTGCTGGCCTGTCGGGGAGAGCTGTACGGAACCTGCGGAATCGACCGGTTTAACCAAAGTCATCCCGCCTTAGTGCATTCCGAGCGCCGTTGGCAGCCAGAGCGTCAGGCCCGGCCAATAGGTGACGATGACAAGAAACACCAGCATCGTGAGCAGCCACGGCATCACGGCCATGGCCAAATCGGTGATCCGCATGCCGGCAATCATCGAGGCGACATAAAGATTGAGGCCGACCGGCGGGTGACACAGGCCGACCTCCATATTGACGTCGATCACGATGCCGAAATGGACCAGATCGATGCCGAGCCGTTTTGCGGCCGGCGCCAGGATCGGCGCCATGATCAGGATGATCGATGTCGGCTCCATGAAATTGCCGGCCAGCAACAGCAATACGTTGACGAGCAGAAGGAAGCCGACCCAGCCGAGGTCCTGCGCGGTGATCCAGTCGGCAAGCGCCGATGGAATATTTTCATTGCTGAGAACAAACGAAAACAACACGGCATTGGTCACGATATAGAGCAGCATCGCGCTGGTGTTGGCCGCTCGCAGCAAGACGCGCGGCACGTCCTTGAACTTGAGCGCCTTGTAAACGAAGACCGATATGAAGAATGAATAGACGGCGGCCATGGCGGCGGCCTCCGTTGCGGTGAACAGGCCGCTATAGATGCCGCCGATGATGATGACGACCAGCAACAGGCCCCAGATGCTCTGCTGGAACGCCTGCCAGGTCTCGAACCAACTCGCTTTCTTCATCCGCGGATAATTCCGTTTCCTCGCGATGTACCATGTCACCACGCACAGCATGAAGGTCAGCAGAATGCCGGGCAGCAAGCCCGCCACAAACAGCGCGCCGATCGATGTGTTGGTGGAGATCGCGTAGATGATCTTCGGAATCGACGGCAGCATCAGGATTCCCAGCGAGCCCGCGACCGTGATTATCCCGGCGCCAAATCGCATCGGATAACCGTTTCTGACCATTTCGGGCAGCACAATCGCTCCGACAGCGGCCACGGTGGCGACGCTCGAGCCACAAACCAGTGCAAACATGGAACATGCGGCGATTCCGGCAAGTCCCAGTCCGCCATGCCAGTGCCCGATGAGGGATGTCGCGAAGTTGATCATTCGTCGCGCAACGCCGCCATGGGTCAGAAAATTGCCGGCCAGGATGAAGAACGGGATCGCCATGATCTCGAAGCTTTCGATACCGGTGAACAGTTTCATCGATACCGCTTCGATTGGAACCGCGGTCAGCGTGAACAGGAACGTCAGCACCGTAAGGCCAAGCGCGATCGAAACCGGGATGCCGGTCAGCATCAGCGCGATCAGCAGCGCAAAGATGGTGATCGCACGCAAAACCTGCGGCAGGACGATGATGCCGGCCTTCTCGCCGAGGCAGACCGTCAGGATCAGGATGGGCGCCATGATCAGGATCAGCCCGAGCGGGCTCGCCTCGCGGCTCGATGCTTCCGCGGGATCAGCCGGCGCCGGATGCAGTGCCGGAGCGGTCACTTCGACGCCCTCGACCTGCGCTTCATTGTGGTGCGGCAGATCGCCGGTCCAGTAATAGTGCCAGCCAACCTGGAGAAAGCGGAAACACATCAGGCCTGAGCCGAGCGGAATCGCGAGATAGACGATCCACATCGGTGCTTCGAGATCGTTCGATTGCTGACCGGTCCTGAACATCTCGGTGACGAACGAGCCGCCGAACGTCGCAATCATTCCGGTGAAGAATGCGCCGCACAGCAGGCTGAACAGGATCACCTGCTTGCGCGAATGCGCCGGAACCCGGTTGACGAGCAGGTCGACGCCGACATGGATGCCGGTGCGCACGCCGTAGGCGGCGCCGAACTTGGCCATCCAGATGAACATGTAGATGCAGAGTTCCTGCGCCCAGGAGAGATCGCGGGCGGCAAGCCACAGATAGATGTCCTTGAAAACAGCGGGCAGCAGCGGCAACCCCCGCGCGGCCGCCCATTTCGACAGGTCGATCGAAAGGCCGGTCCCGTAACGATGCAATACCGCGACGAAGATCAGCGCGGTCGCCGCCGCGATCAAGCTGGCGATCAGCCACTCTTCGAGATGATCGAGCGCTCGCCCGAGCACTTTAAGCACGCAAATCCCCCCATCGCGAAACGGCCGGGAGTGCGCTCACTCCCAGCCGCCGTCTTGCCGTACCGCCAGAACCAGGCCGTCAGTTCATCTTGATGTTGAGTTCCTTGCCCAAGAGATCAAGAACCTCCTGCCCGACGCGGCCCTTGGCCCACCCATAAGTCGGCCGCATGGCCGTCTGCCAGGCCGTGCGTTGATCGTCTGTCAGATAATGCAGGGACGTTTTGCCCGATTTCTTGATCTCGGCCAGCGCATCTTCATTTTCCTTGACCGCGATCGAGTTGGTGTAGTCGGTCGCTTCGTCCATGGCCTTGTCGAGTTGCTTCCGGATATCGTCCGGCAGCCCATTCCAGAACTTGGAGTTCACGATCACGGCGTATTGCAGGTGGGCATGATTGGAAACTGTGATGTCCTTTTGCACTTCGTGGAATTTCTGCGTCAGATAGTTCGACGGCGTATTCTCGCAGCCATCGACCACGCCGGTCTGCAGTGCCTGATAGACTTCCGAGAACGCCATGATCTGTGGGATCGAGCCGAGGTCGCGGAAATACCGGTCGGCAATCTTGGAGCCGGAGATGCGAATCTTGAGTCCCTGAAAATCGGCTGGCATCAACAGCGGACGATTGGCGGAGGTCATGTGGAAGCCGTTGTCCCAATAGGCAAGGCCGGTGATACCCTTGGCCTCCAGCTTCTGAAACAGCCACTTGCCAACCGGGCCCTTCATGGCCACGGCATAGGTCGCTTCATCCTTGAACAGCCAGGGCAGATCGAGCGCCTCGAATTCCTTTACGCCGAGCGGCGCGAATTTCGCGGTCGAAGGCGCAAGCATCTGAACCGAGCCGAGTTGCAAGGCCTCGATCTCCTCCTTGTCCTTGTAAAGCGAGGAGTTGGGATAAACCTCGACCTTGACCTTGCCGTTGGTGTATTTCTCGGCCAGTTCCTTGAACTTCAGCGCGCCCTTGCCCTTGGGCGTGTCATTGGCGACAACATGGCTGAACTTGATAACGATCGGCGCCTGCGCCATGGCGGCACCTGGAGCCAGAAAAACGGCGGCCGCCGCCGCCGCAAGAATCAACTTAACCATGCGCTTTCCTCCCAAAATCCGCGGATTTCTTGTTCTTGGTCTTTCCGGTTTTCACCAATGGCAGCAAATCGTTGCCCGAACAACTAGACCTAAGCCGAACCCGCCGGGCCCCGCCAGCGGACGGATTGACGCGTTTTGGCAGCCCGCCGGCATCGCGAAGCGAAGCTAGATCAGGTCGACCCGACCAACCCGCATTTCGTCAACAAAAAGAAGGGTTTCGAACATGGAGCTCGATCTCAAGTCCAGGACCGCCCTCGTCAGCGGGGCCAGCTTCGGAATTGGGCGCGCCATCGCCAAGGGGCTCGCGCGGGAGGGAGTACGCGTCGTCGCGGTGGCGAGGCGGAAGGATCTGCTTGAGAAGCTTGCGCAGGAATCCCGGATTGCAGACGGCGGCACCATCATCCCGGTCGTGCAGGACCTCATGCAGGAGGACGCCGCAAGAAAGCTGGCCGCCGCCGCGGTCGACCAACTCGGTCACGTCGACATATTGGTCAATAGTGCGGGCGGCAGCCGGCCTTTGCCGGTGGATGCACCCGATAGCGATTGGGACGAAGCGATCGCGTTGAACTTTACCCGCTACAGGCAGGTCACTCACGCCCTGTTGCCGCAAATGATCGAGCGCAGGTGGGGCCGCATCATCAATATAACCGGGAAGTCCGAACCTGAGGGGCTCAACGCGGCATTTTCGGCGAAAGCTGCGGTTCATGCCTGGGCGAAGGGATTGTCGCGCGAGATCGGACGGCACGGCATTACTGTCAACTGCATTCCGCCCGGCCGCATCATGAGCGAGCAGATTCGCCGCAATTATCCGGAAGACTATCGAACGCGCTTTGCCGAGGAGGAGATTCCGGTCGGCTATTGGGGTGAGCCAGAGGACCTCGCAGCTCTGGCGGTGTTCCTGGCCTCGCCGGTGGCGCGCTATATCACCGGTGCGGTGATTCCGGTCGATGGCGGCCTTCGCCGGTATCAATTCTAGATCAAGCCCGTGGCTTCATCCTTCGAGACGCGCGCAAGAGCGCGCTCCTCAGGATGAGGTCTTTCGCCGACCCTCTTGGTGAGGAGCGCGGCAACGCCGCGCGTCTCGAACCACGAGGCCGCGGTAGCGTGGCTTCATCCTTCGAGAAGCGCTTCGCGCCTCCTCAGGATGCCAGACCCTCATGGGGAGCGCGGCACCACGGCGGTCGCTTCGATCTCGACCCGCGCGGCTTTTTCTACCAGACGCACGACCTGAACCAGCGCCATTGCGGGATAATGCGTCCCGAAGATATCGCGATAGACCTGCCCGAGGCTTTTCAGGTTCGCCAGATATTCGTCCATGTCGACGACATACCAGGTGAGACGAACCAGATGTTCGGGCCGGGCGCCGCCTTCCGCCAGAACGGCCGCAATGTTGCTCAGGGTCTGGCGGACCTGCGCGACAAAGTCGGATGGCAAATCACCCTGGCTATTCCAGCCGATCACGCCCCCGGTCACCACGAGACGTCCGTCGGCGGCCACGCCGTTGGCGTATCCCTTCGGGGCTGGCCAGCCGCCGGGCTGCAGAATCTGCGGGCCGGCGGACGTTTCGCCGTTCGCAGCCACCGCGAGGGCGGGCGCATTGGACGTAGTCACAAACGGTTCTCCGTCATTTCGGTTGGAATCATTCCGCGGCCAAATGCGAGGAGGACGCGCCGGCCTGGGCCATCTGCCGCAGGGCAAATCGCTTCAGCTTGCCGGTTTCCGTCTTGGGCAGCTGCGCGACGAATTCGATCGCCCGCGGATATTTATACGGCGCGATCTCGCGCTTGACGTGGTCCTGCAACGCTGTCACCAGCGCGGCATCGCCGGTGATTTCGGGCGCCAGCACCACATAGGCCTTGACGATCATACCGCGCGCATCATCGGGCGCGCCGACGACGCCGCATTCGGCCACCGCGGGATGCGTGAGCAAGGCAGCCTCGACGTCGGGGCCGGCGATATTGTAACCGGACGAGATAATCATGTCGTCCGATCGGGCGACGAAACACAAGCGGCCCTGCTGGTCGCGGAAGAATGCATCGCCGGTCAGATTCCAGCCATCGCGCACATAGTTCGACTGCCGCGAATCCGCGAGATAGCGGCACCCGGTGGGCCCGCGAACCGCGAGCCGGCCGACGGTGCCTGGCGGCAATTCGTTCATGTCCTGGTCGACGATCTTAGCCTCGTAACCGGAAACCGGGCGCCCCGTCGTGCCCGCGGCGGCCTCGCCTGGGCGGTTGGTAACGAAGATATGCAGCAATTCAGTGCTGCCGATGCCATCCAGAATGGTCTTGCCCGTCTTTCGGGTCCAGCTTTCGAAAACCGGCGCCGGCAAGGTCTCGCCGGCCGAAACCGCAAGGCGCAGCGACGACAGATCGGCGCCCTTGTCCATCGCCGCCATCATCGCCCGATACGCGGTCGGCGAGGTAAAGCAAATCGTGGCCTTGTAGGTCTCGATGATCTTGACCATCTCGCCGGGCGCCGCGTTTTCCAGCAGCGTCGCGGTGGCGCCGAACCGCAACGGAAAGATCGCGAGACCGCCAAGCCCGAACGTAAAGGCCAGTGGCGGCGAGCCGACGAAGACGTCATCCGGCGTAACGTTGAGGACTTCCCGCGCATAGCCGTCGGCGACGATCAGGAGATCGCGATGGAAGTGCATCGTCGCCTTTGGCTCTCCCGTGGTGCCCGAGGTGAATCCCAGCAGTGCCACATCGTCGCGGCCGGTCTTGACCGCCTCGAACCGCACCGGCTTGTTCAGCGCCACCCGGTCGAGCTCGGCGTCATGGTTCGACGTGCCGTCGAAATTCACCACCTGTTTGAGATATCGGCTGGTCTTCGCGCATGCAACCAGTTCGTCGGCGATGCGGCTGTCGGTCAGCGCAAGCCCGATCTCCGCCTTGTCGACGATCTTGCTCAGTTCGCCGGCGCGCAGCATCGGCATGGTATTGACGACGACGGCCCCCGCTTTGGTTGCCGCAAGCCAGGCCGCGACCAAAGCGGGATTGTTGCCGGACCGTATCAGAACGCGGTTGCCGGGCTTGACGCCGTAATTCTCCACCAGGGCATGCGCGAGGCGGTTCGACCAGTCCGCCAACTCCTTGTAGGTGCGCTGGCGGCCATTGCCGATCAGCGCGGTACGGTCGCCGAGCCCCTTGTCGACGATCCGGTCGGTCAGTTCGACCGCAGCGTTGAGATATTCCGGATATTGAAACTCCGGCCGGTCGAGCAGCATTCGCGGCCATTGCTCGAACGGCGGAAGATTTCGCCGCGCAAAATCATCGACGTGACCCGATGGGCCAAGGCTGGGAATTGCACCCGACATTTCCATCGTCCCTCGTTTGACAAAGTCTCAACGCCGCCGTCCGGCAACGCCTTCGCAAACATTTTATACTTAAAGTAATTTGGCGCAATAGCTCAAATCCGGGCCGTCCGGCACTTTTTTGAAGCCTATAGCGTTTTCGAGCGAAGTGGGTACCGGTTCGCGTGAAGAAAACGCGTCAAAACAAGAAACTAAAGCCCGGTTCTGATTCAATCAGAACCGAACAGGCTTTAGCGCCCCGCCAGTTCCAGCAGGCGCGACACCATCGGCGAACCTGGGTCGGCCAGCGGCGCCACCGCGGTGAAATGGTTCGCGTCGGGGATGACGCCGAACCTGGTCGCGGTGCCGGCCGAGCCCCAGCGCTCGACGATGGTCCGGCTTTGCCGGAAATATTCCGCACTTTCATGCGCGCCGACCACCGCATCCAGGCTGCCGCGCGATGGCGGCTGCCAGAACAGTGGACTGGCGGCCTTGGAGGCGGCGTGATCGAGTTGCAGCGCCGTGTTGATGGAAGTGTCCACCAGCGGTCCAAGCTCGAACAGGCCGGAGATGGCGTAGGCCGCAACGACGAGGTCGCGCGGCAACGCCGGATCGAACGACGCCCAATCGGTTGCGATCAGACAGGCCGCAAGATGACCGCCCGCGGAATGGCCGCTGACGACGAGAGGCTGCCGAAACCGCGCCAGCTCACGCGCCGCCATCCGCATCTGCTCGATGATCTGATCGACGCTGACGGCAGGACAAAGGTCGTAGCTTGGAATGGCGACACTGATCCCATGGGCATTCAACCCCGCGGCCAGATGGCTGAAGAAGGAACCGTCCAGCGCCTGCCAATAGCCGCCGTGAATGAACACCACCGTGGGACCGTCGCGGTCGCCGGCAAAGAAGTCGATCCGGTTGCGCGCGCCCGGTCCGTAGGGAATCGAACGCGGCGAGTGGCGCTCGCGATAGGCCGCCGCATCTTTGGCCCAACCGGCGATCAGCGCAGGATTCTCCGGAACCCGCGCCCGGTTGTTGTATTCGACCTCATAGTCGATGTCCGCGCCCAAGGCCTATACGGCTCTGGCTTGAGCGGATTTCTGGGCCGAGGCCTTGGTCTTCGCCAAAAGGCGCATCAATTCGCGGACATCCTTCTCGCCGAGATCCGAAAAGATGTCGGCGATCCAGGTCTCATGCTCCGCGGCCATCTTGCGGAACTCGGCACGGCCGGCCTTGGTCAGGCGTATCACCTGCACGCGCCGGTCGGAGTCCGAGGTGCGGCGATCGAGATGGCCGGATTCGACCAGGCGCTCGACCAATCCGGTGACATTGCCATTCGAGACCATCATCCGCTTCGAGACGTCCGACAGGGTCATCCCTTCCGGCGCCTTGTCGAGCTGGGCCATCAGATCGAAGCGCGGCAGCGTGACGTCAAACCGCTCCCGCAGCCGGCTGCGCACTTCGCCCTCGATCAGGGTCGTACAGGTCAGCAGGCGGAGCCACAATCTGAGCTCGTCGCCATGCTCGTGCGGAAGCTCGACGGCCTTGGTTTCGGAATCGAGGATCATGCTGCAACCACGCCGGTCGGATTTCGCCCTGTGATATCAACTTCAAATAATTCAGCGCAGGCTGCAAGTCAAAACGCCGCCGGCACATGCTTTTGCGGCTTTTTCAGATTTCTTTAGGTTTCAAGCAACTGGCGCGCAGCTTGCATGCTCGTTGGCCAATCGCGTAGGCCTGCCGGGAGTTCGCTTGCGGCAGGCGCAGACATCGGAATAAGCTGGCCTCGGACGCTTGGGTTGACGTATCGCGGCCTTGCAAAGCCGCCGATCAGATGGGGCAATCATGAAACAGCAGTTGCAGTTGGCCGGGCTCGCGGTTTTGCTGAGCGTTGCAGCCATTCCTGCGCTCGCGCAGGAGAAACTCAAGATCGGCGTGATAGTGACCTTGTCCGGTCCGGCGGCGGTGCTGGGCCAGCAGGCGCGCGACGGCTTTGCACTCGCAGTCCGGGATCTCGGCGGCAAGATGGGTAACCGCGAGGTCGAGGTCGTGGTGGTCGACGACGAACTCAAGCCCGACGCCGCGGTGACCAAGGTCAGGGGACTGCTCGAACGCGACAAGGTCGATTTCGTGGTGGGGCCGATTTTCTCCAACATCCTTCAGGCCATCCATAAGCCGGTGGTGGACTCCAGCACCTTTCTCATCAGTCCCAATGCCGGCCCGTCGAGCTATGCCGGCAAGGAATGCAGCCCCTTTTTCTATGTGACCTCCTACCAGAATGATCAGGTCTTTGAGGTGCTGGGCAAGGTCGCCCAGGATCGCGGCTACAAGCGGGTCTATGTGATGGTTCCGAACTACCAGGCCGGCAAGGATGCTGCCGCCGGATTCAAGCTCGACTACAAGGGCGAAATTGTCGAGGAGAGCTACATCCCGCTGGGGACGCTGGATTTCCAGGTGGAGCTTTCCAAGATCGCCTCGCTGAAGCCGGATGCCATATTCACCTTCATGCCGGGCGGCATGGGCGTGAGCCTGGTGAAGCAGTACAAGCAGGCCGGCCTCGCCGACCGCATTCCGTTCCTTTCCGCCTTCACGGTCGACGAATCGACGCTGCCGGCGCAGCAGGACGCGGCGGTCGGCATGTTCGGCGGCGCGGACTGGGCCCCCGATCTCGACAATCCGCAGAACAAGAAATTCGTCGCCAGCTATGAGGCCGCCTACCACAGCGTGCCGGCCACCTACGCCTTCCAGGCCTATGACGCGGCGATGCTGATCGACAGCGCCGTCAAGGCGGTGAAAGGCGACCTCAGCAACAAGGAGGCGGTGGCGGCGGCGCTGAAAAAGGCTGACTTCACCTCGCTGCGCGGCGGTTTCAAATTCAACACCAACGGCTATCCAATCCAGGATTTCTACCTGACCAAGGTCGCGAAACGTCCCGACGGCAAGTTCCAGACCGAGATCGTGCAGAAGGTGTTCGAGAACTACGGCGACCGCTACGCCAAGGATTGCGTGGCGGCCAAGTGAGGAAAGCAGAACCATGAAAACCGAAATCACCGGCATCACCCGTGCCAATGAGGGCATGCAGGGCATTTCCTGGAACATTCTCGGCCAGACCTATGTGCCAAAAAGCTGCACCGAGCATTCCTTCTCCTGGCATGCGATGCTGCCGCCCGGCACCTTCGTGCCGCCACATATTCATCCGGACCAGGACGAATATCTGTACATGCTGGAAGGCAATCTCGATTTCATGCTGGCCGGCGCCGACGCCCAGGCGACGCCGGGCGACCTGATCCGCCTCGGCATGGGCGTTCCTCACGGCATCTTCAACAAATCCGACCAGACCGCGAAAGTGCTGTTCTGGGTGTCACCGAGCCGAAGACTGTACGATCTGTTCTGGGGCCTCCACAACATGAAGGAGCAGAAGCCCGAGGACGTCGTCGCCATGGCCGCCGAATACAACATCCATTTCCTGCCGCCGCCTTCGGGCGCGTAGGCCCGTGGCCTCGTGGTTCGAGACGCGCGGCTGTGCCGCGCTCCTCACCATGAGGGGTAATACCTCGCCCTGAGGACGCAAGAGGCGTCGTCTCGAAGCAATCTACTGGCGACTATGCAAGTCAATGTGACGACCTGCGCCTGGCAAGTCGTTGTAGCAAGGCGAACTCCCCGCGAATGAAAGCTTGCTTCTTGGCCCGGCTCCATCCCTTGAGTTGCCGTTCGGCTTCAATGGCATCCGCGATACGATCAAACCACTCCGAAAACACCAATTCGACCGGCCGTCGGGACTCGGTGTAGCCCGGAAATGTTCCCGCGTTGTGCTGGTGAATTCTCGTCTCGAGGCTCGAACGGGTGGTGCCGATGTAGAAGCTGCCGTCGCGGCATTTGACAATGTAGAGATAAGCTCCATCCGTCATATGGCTCGGCCCATCCTTCGAAGATTGGCAAAAAGATTCCAACCCCTCATGGTGAGGAGCGCGGCAACGCCGCGCGTCTCGAACCACGAGGCCCCCCAACGACCATCGCCGCCTTTACGCCCGCACCGCGGCGAGGCCGGGTATGGCGGCGAAGCCGGCCTTGCTGGCGTAGCCGCGCACGATGGCCTCGCGCTGGGAATAGCTCAGCACACGCTCGACATTGTCGAAGCCGTCGGGCGCAAGCTGCTCGACCGCGTCGATGACGCCTTCCGGTCCGCCGCGCCGGTTGGAGCGCACGATCTCCGCCGTCATCGGCAACCGCTTCTGCTCATAGACCATCAGCGCCTGGCGCGGATGCTCGGAGCCTGCCAGCGCATCGGCGAGGCATCGCGCGTCGAGGATAGCCTGCGAGGCGCCGTTCGATCCCACCGGATACATCGGATGCGCGGCATCGCCGAGCAGCGTCACCCGGCCACAGGACCAAAAGGGCAAGGGATCGCGGTCGCAGGTCGGATATTCGTAGAACTCAGACGTTGCCGAGATCAGGCCGGGCACGTCGACATGGGGCACCGAGAACCGCGCCACGTGCGGCATCAATTCCTCGCGCTTGCCGGGCCGCGACCAATCCTCGCGACGGGGCGGCGGCGCATTGCCGTCGCCGACCTTCACCAGCACCGCCCAGTTGGTGAGACGGCTGGCCGGTGACGATCCCTCGGCAATCGGATAGACCACGACCTTGGCATGCAGGCCGCCGGCAACGATCATCGAGCGGCCGCTCAGAAATACCGGCCAGTCACGCGCGCCGCGCCACAGCATCAGCCCGTTCCAGCACGGCGGCCCTTCATCCGGAAACAGGGTTTCGCGGACGCGGGAATGAATGCCGTCGGCGCCGATCAGGATATCGCCGCGCACAGTGCTGGCGTGGGCGCCGGAGCGATCGAAGAAATACGCCGTGACGCCGCCTTCGTCCTGGGTGAAGGCGCCGAGCCGGCAGCCGGTGTGGACAGCCGCTTGCCCGAGCCGCTCCTCCACGGCGCGGTGGATCACGCTCTGCAACCGGCCGCGGTGAATCGAGAATTGCGGCACGTCGTGACCGGCGTCGATGCCGCGGGATTCGCGCCAGACCTCCTGGCCGTGACGATTGAGATAATAGAGGACGTCGGTACGGATCGCGGCGTCGTCGAGCTTCTGCAGCAGCCCGAGGCCGGCGAGTTCGCGGATCGCATGCGGAAGCGTATTGATGCCGACGCCGAGCTCGCGGATGGTGTCCGACTGCTCGAACAGCTCGCAGCCGATGCCGCGCGCCCGCAGCATCAGCGCAGTGGTAAGGCCGCCAATTCCGCCCCCGACGATAATCGCTTTCATCGCCTACTCCACGCAACCCGTAACGCCAGCCGGTGGCGCATCCTTCGAGACGCGGCCAAGTGGCCGCTCCTCAGGATGAGGTAACTTAGACCCTCATGGTGAGGAGCGCGGCAACGCCGTGCGTCTCGAACCACGAGGCCACCCGTGGCTTCATCCTTCGAGACGCGCTCCTCTCTGGATGAGGTCTCCTAAACCCTCATGGTGAGGAGCGCGGCAACGCCGCGCGTCTCGAACCACGAGGCCACGGGACATGCCTCAAACTTAACCCAGCTGCAATACGTTCCAGCGTCGCATAGTCGGTCACTCGGCTGCAAGCGGCTTTGTCGCCTCGGACTTCAGCTCGGCCCGGGTCTTTGGCTTGGCCTTGATCTTCAGATCGTCGAGATCCTGCCGGTCGCGGACGCTGTTGCGGAAAATCTGCTCCTTGCCCGGCAGATATTGCGGCGGGCACGCCACGTCGGATGCGCCATACCAGGCCGCTGCCTTCAGCGTGAACGATGGATCGACCAGATGGGGGCGGCCGAGCGCCACCAGGTCGGCGCGTCCGGCGGCGAGAATGGTATTGACCTGGTCTGACGTGGTGATGTTGCCGACGCACATGGTCGCCACCCTGGCCTCGTTGCGGACTTGCTCCGAAAATGGCGTCTGGAACATCCGCCCATAGACCGGCTGGGCGTCACGCACGGTCTGGCCGGTCGAGACATCCACCAGGTCGACGCCGGCCTGCGCAAAGGCCCGCGCGATCTCGACCGCGTCGTCGCCGGTGATGCCGCCTTCGGCCCAGTCGGTGGCGGAGATGCGGACCGACATCGGCTTGTGAGCCGGCCATACCTCGCGCAGCGCCTCGAATACTTCCAGCGGAAAGCGCAGCCGGTTCTCAAGCGGGCCACCATAAGCATCAAGGCGCTGATTGGTCAGCGGCGAGATAAAGCTTGCGAGCAGGTAGCCGTGGGCGCAATGCAGCTCCAGCATGTCGAAGCCGCAGCGCTCGCCGCGCTGCGCGGCGGCGACAAACGCGGCCTTGACCGCATCCATCGCGGCGCGGTCCATCTCGCGTGGTACCTGGCTGTCGGGAAAATACGGGATCGGCGAGGCCGACACCACGTCCCAGCCGCCCTCGTCCAGCGGACGATCCATCCCATCCCACATCAATTTGGTGGCACCCTTGCGCCCGGCATGCCCGAGCTGCAGGCCGATCTTCGCCGCCGAATTGGCGTGAACGAAATCCACGATGCGCCGCCACGCCGCTTCCTGCGCGTCGTTCCAGAGTCCGGCACAGCCCGGCGTGATACGGGCGTCGCGGGAAACGCAGGTCATTTCGGTGAAGATCAGGCCGGCGCCGCCCACGGCGCGCGAGCCATAATGCACCAGATGGAAGTCGCCCGGCACGCCTTCCTCTGCCGAATACATGCACATCGGCGACACCACCGCACGGTTCGCGAGCGTCATCTCGCGCAGCCGCAGCGGCTGGAACATCGGCGGCAGCGGCTTCTCGGCGTCGACTTCAAGTCCCCGGCTGCGGACCTGGCGCGCGAACGCCTTGTCGACCTCGGCAACGAAGTCCGGCGCCCGCAGCATCAGATTGTCGTAGGTGATCGCCTTGGCCCGGGTCATGACCCCGAACGCGAATTGCACGGGATCGAAGTCCCAGAAGCGATCGACGTGCTCGAACCAGACCAGCGAAACGTCGGCGGCGTGCTGGGTCTTCTCGACCTCCTCGCGGCGCCCCTCCTCGTATTGCTGCAAGGCGGCCTCGACGGTCGGCGCGCGATGCATGGCGTCGGCAAGCGCAATCGCATCTTCCATCGCAAGCTTGGTGCCGGAGCCGATCGAGAAATGCGCGGTCGCCTTGGCATCGCCCAGCAGCACCATGTTGTCCTTGACCCATCTTTTGCTGCGGATCATCGGAAAATTGCGCCACATCGAACGGTTGGTCAGGAGCGGGTGGCCTTCGAGGAACCAGCCGAAAATCCTGGCCATTCGATCGGCCGATTGCTTCTCGCTCAGGCCCTTGAGGCCGGCGCGCTCGAAGGTGCTCGGGTCGGTCTCGAAGATCCAGGTCGAGCGTCCGACTTCGTACTGGTAGGCATGGGCGATGAACGGCCCCCACTCGGTCTCCTGGAAAATGAAGGTAAAGGCGTCGAGCGGCCGGGTCGAGCCCATCCAGGCGAACATGTTGGAGCGAACATCCACTTCGGGCTCGAAGTGCTCGACATATTTGTCGCGGAACCGGCTGTTGATACCGTCGGCCAGCACCACCAGATCGGCGTCGGCGAAGCGAGCTTCGTCGTCGATGTCGGCCTGAAACATCAGGGCCACGCCGAGCTCACGCGCGCGCTCCTGCAGGATCAGGAGCAGCTTGCGGCGCGAGCAGCCGCAGAAGCCGTTGCCGCCGACCCGGTGCACCGTGCCGCGGAAATGCACCGCGATATCGTCCCAATAGGCAAATTCCTGGGTGATGCGGCGATAGCTCGGCGAATCGTATTTCTCGAAATTGTCCAGCGTGGCGTCGGAAAACACCACCCCGAAGCCGAAGGTGTCGTCGGCGCGGTTGCGCTCGTAGACCGTGATCTCGGCCTCCGGCCGCTGCTTCCTGAGCAGGATCGCGGCGTACAGACCGGCCGGCCCGCCACCGATGATCGCGATCTTCATGAGAGCCTCCGGCTATGCCAACCCCTCAAATTACTTTAAACCTAAAGCATTTTCCCGACAAGCCCGTCTCCAGCGGTAGCCCGGATGGAGCGAAGCGCAATCCGGGATTCCCGAGGCAGTCTATGGGACCCCGGGTTTCGCTGCGCTTCACCCGGGCTACGTTTCGTCACGAGTCAATTGCCCTGAAAGGCCGGCTTCACTTTATTCGAAAACGCTTCAAATGCGCGGGCGAAATCGGCGGTCGTCATGCACAAGGCCTGGGCGACCGCCTCGGCCTCGATCGCCTCCTCCACCGACATCGCCCATTCCATCGCCAGCATACGCTTGGTCATGGTATTGGCGAAGGTCGGCCCTTCGGCAATCTGCCTGGCGAGATGCTGCGCCTGCGTCAGCACATGCTCGGGCGCCACGATGCGGCCAAAGAACCCCCAGCGCTCGCCCTCCTCCGCGGTCATGAAGCGGCCGGTATAGAGCAGTTCCGAGGCCCGTGACTGCCCGATGATGCGCGGCAGGATAGCGCAGGCACCCATGTCACAGCCGGCAAGGCCGACCTTGTTGAACAGGAACGCGACCTTGGTCCCGGTGGCCGCCAGACGCAGATCGCACGCCATCGCCACGATCGCGCCGGCGCCGGCGCAGATGCCTTCGACCGCGGCAACAATCGGCTGCGGACAGGCGCGCATCGCCTTGACGAGATCGCCGGTCATGCGGGTAAACCCGGTCAGGCCCTTGGTATCCATCTTCACCAGCGGGCCGATGATCTCGAACACATCGCCGCCCGAGGAGAAATTGCCGCCGGCCCCCGTGACCACGATGGTTTTGACCTCGTCATCCATTGCACAGGCCCAGAAGAAATCGGCCAGCTCGCGATAACTCTCGAATGTCAGTGGATTTTTCCGCTCCGGGCGGTTCAGCGTCACCGTCGCGACGCCATCTCCCACCACCAGCAGAAAGTGCCGGGGCGAATATTCCGCCAATGGCAACGTGACGGGATTTGCCGATCTGGTCATGGGATCTCCCTATTATCGCTGTCATTGCGAGGAGCGAAGCGACGAAGCAATCCACGCCTCCGCTTGCCGCGCCATGGATTGCTTCGCTGCGCTCGCAATGACGATTTCAAACACTGTGCACGGCCTAAACTTCGCCGCCGGCGATCGCGATCGCTTGCCCCGTGATGGCACCTGCGCCCTCGCCGCATAACCAGAGCACGGTGTCGGCCACTTCCGATGGGGTCACGAGGCGGCCTTGCGGATTGTGCCTGGTGAGTTCGGCCACCGCCTGGTTGTGGCTGCGGCCGGTCTTCTTCATGATGTTGTCGATGCCGGCGGCGAGCAGGTCGGTGTCGGTAAAGCCGGGACACACGGCATTCACCGTCACACCGGTGCTGGCGAGTTCAAGAGCCAGCGAACGCACCAGGCCGACCACCGCGTGCTTTGCTGCGCTGTAGGCGCTGACATAGGCATAGCCCTTGAGACCTGCGGTCGATGCAATCGCGACAATGCGGCCATAGCGGCGATCCTTCATGGCGGGCAACGCGGCCTGAACGACATTTACCACGCCCATGAAATTGACCGCGATCATGCGCTGAAACAGCGCCGCGTCGGATTTGACGAACGGTGCGGACTCGGCGATCCCGGCATTGGCGACCACGATATCGATCGGCTGCCGCGCCGCCGCCTCGGCCACGGCCATCGCGGTCGCCGACTGATCGGTCACGTCCGTCACTGCGGCGAAATGGGCACGGCCGGCGGCCACGGCGGCGTCCAGCCCGGCGCGGTTGCGGCCGAGCACGGTCACCGTCGCCCCCGCTTGCACCAGCGTAGAGGCGATCGCGCGACCGATACCTCGGCCGCCGCCGGTGACCAGCGCATGCGCGGAACGCGGCAGTCCAGACATGCGCAGCCTCCCGACTGAATTAAGCGACGTGGTCACCCGCGTATATTTTAGACTTCAAACTTTTGCAAGAAATCAACCGCTCGGGCCGCATGAGCCATGTCCGTAATGCTTGACACGGGGAACGCCGAAGGTAGCGTCGTTCGAACCGGAACGAGGGACGGATATCATGGCAGCGCTGGAAAAAGGCATCACGCAGAACGGAACGGGCTATTCCGGCAAGACCTGGAATATCCTTGGACAGGTCTATTTCCCCAAAGCGGTGACCGACTCCACCTTCGCGTTCGAAACCAACAGCGATCCCGGCCAGTTTGTCCCGGTTCATATCCACCCCACCCAGGACGAATTCATCCTGGTCCAGGATGGCATGCTGGACCTCAAACTGGACGGCGTGTGGGTGCAGGCCAAGGCCGGAGACCTGGCCCGGCTGCCCCGCGGCATTCCGCATGGTTACTTCAACAAATCGGACAAGCCGGCGCGGGCGTTGTTCTGGGTGTCGCCGACGCAAAAACTCCAAGCGCTATTCAACCAGCTTCACAACCTGACGGACGTCGCAGAAATTGTCCGCATCTCCGCCGAGCACGAAGTCAACTTCCTGCCGCCCGAGGCCAACGAGTGACGGGACCGGGCTCGCGCTGTTCGCCGGGCTGAAATTGCTTTAGATATAAAATTATCGCTTTTCATCGATGCTGGTGCTGTTAGCATCGCCGGGTCCGACATGTCAGAGGTTTGCGTGCCCGCGTCTCAGCCCATGAAGACCAGGAATGGCCGTTTCGGCTTCGAGGCCGCCGGCGACGCGGCCTCGCCGCCGGTGGTGTTTCTGCATGGAATCGGCGGCGCGGCACGCGGATGGCGCAGCCAACTGGATTTTTTTGGCGACCGCTATCGCGCCATCGCGTGGGACATGCCGGGTTACGGTGGATCAGCGCCGCTCCCGACCGTCAGCATTTCCACCCTCGCTGATGCGCTGCAGGAATTCCTGCAGCAGGTCGGGGCGTCCCGGGCGATCCTGGTCGGGCATTCGATCGGCGGCATGATCGTTCAGCAATGGCTGGTGAAGAATCCGCGCGCCGCCGCGGCCGTCGTGCTCGCCCAGACCAGTCCCGCCTTTGGCAAGCCCGACGGCGACTGGCAGAAGAGCTTCATCAACGCGCGGCTCGGCCCGCTCGACCGCGGCGAGACGCTGGTCTCGCTGGCGCCGTCGCTGGTGAAGGAGTTGATCGGCGACAACCCGGACGCCGGCGGGATCGCGCTGGCGCGCGACTGCATGGCCGCAGTTCTCGAGGCCACCTATCGCGCCACCATGCTGGCCCTGATCGGATTCGACCTCCGCCATGCGCTGAAACAAATCACGGTGCCGACGCTGGTGCTGTCGGGCTCCAGGGACAACAATGCCCCGGCGCCGATGATGGCGAAAATGGCGACTTATATTCCATCCGCGAGCTATGTCGAACTGGAGGGCGTCGGTCACCTCGCCAACCTCGAACGCCCGGGTGCGTTCAATGCCGCGCTCGATCAATTCCTCAAGACCAACGCGGCGGCAGCACAGGTGACGGCATCATGATGGTCCAGGCCACCAGGAGCGCGGCGGCGATCGACGCGATCGATCTCGACCAGCCGATGTACGATCCCAGCGCGTTCCGCCTGAATAGTGAGCAGGCCGCGATCATCGCGACCGCGCGCCGGTTGGGTCAATCCGTCTTCGCCGGCCGCGCCGCCGCCTACGACCGCGAAGCCAAATTCCCGACCGAGAATTACCGCGATCTGCACCGCGCGGGCCTGCTCGGAATCGCCATCCCGAAAAAGCAGGGCGGCCTCGGCGCAGACTACCAGACCTACGCGCTGGCAGCCGCCGAGATCGGCCGCTATTGCGGCGCGACCGCTCTGACCTGGAACATGCATGTCTGCTCGACGCTGTGGTCCGGCCCGCTGACGGACGATCTCGACATGGATGCTGCGACCCGTGCCGAACACGAGCGGCGGCGCGCCATCCACTACAAGCGTATCGTCGACAATGGCGCGATCTACTCGCAGCCGTTCTCGGAAGGAGGCGCAGCTGCGGCCGGCGGGGTTGCGTTCGGCACCGAGGCAAAGCCGGTCAAAGGCGGCTGGCTGGTCAACGGCAAGAAGATTTTCGCTTCGCTTTCCGGCCACGCCGATTACTACGGCGTACTCTGCACCGAGGTCGCGGAAGGCGAGAAGGCCTCCCGACGCAACACGCTCTATCTTGCCGTGCCCGCCACGGCCGATGGCGTATCCGTGGTCGGCGACTGGGATCCGCTCGGCATGCGCGGCACGGTCTCGCGCACGTTGCTGTTCAAGGACGCGTTCGTGCCGGAGGATGCGGCGCTGATGCCGCGCGGGGTCTATTTCCAGGCGGCGATGCGCTGGCCGCATATGTTCCTGACGCTGTCGCCGACCTATATCGGGCTCGCGCAGGCGGCCTATGATTTCACCGTGCGTTATCTGCGCGGCGAGGTGCCGGGTACGCCGCCGGTCAAGCGGCGGATGTATCCGACCAAGCAGATCGCGGTCGCACAGATGCAGATCAGGCTCGAGCAGGTCAAGGCGATCTGGTTCCAGGCCGTCACCGAGGCCTGCGCCAACCCGACCAAGGAGCAGGTGCTGCGGGCCTATGCCGCGCAATATTCCGCGATGGAGGGCGCCAACGAAACCGCCGCCCTGGCGATCCGCACCTGCGGCGGCCAGGCGATGCTGAAATCCCTGCCGCTCGAACGGATCTATCGCGACAGCCGCTGCGGTTCGCTGATGCTGCCCTGGACCGCCGAACTCTGCCTCGACCGTATCGGCCGCGAAGCGCTGTATGAGAGCGGTGAATCGGACGAGTAGCGCGTGGACCTCTGCAGTTTAATCGAGCGCAATGCCGCTTTTTCTCCCGACAAGCCCGCGATCGCTTTCGAGGGCGAGGTCCTGAGTTACGCGGCGTTCCGTGCGCGCATCGAACAGGCCGCGCGGGCGCTCAGGGCCGAATTCGGCATCGGCCGCGGCGATCGCGTCGCCGTCCTGAGCCTGAACCGGCCGGACTATCTCGTGCTGCTCTATGCCTGCGCGCGGCTCGGCGCCGTGCTGGTGCCGTTGAACTGGCGGCTCGCCGCCGTCGAACAATTGTTCATCCTCACCGACGCCGCGGTCAAGCTGCTGGTGCTCGAACAGGCCTTTGCCGGCATTTTGCCGGCGCTCGAGGCGCGCCTGCCTGCAACCGGCGTCATTGGGTTCGACTTTGCGCCGCCGCGCGGAGACGCATTCGATCGGCTGCTGGCTCGAACGCGCGGCAACGGACCCATCGCGGATGCCGATCTGTCGTGCCCGCTGCTGATCGTCTACACGTCAGGCACCACGGGAAGGCCGAAAGGCGCCGTGCTACGACAGGAGGCGCTGCTGTGGAACGGAGTGATGAGCCAACACATGCATGGCCTCACCTCGGACGATCATGTCCTCACGGTGCTGCCGTTCTTCCATGTCGGCGGCCTCAACATCCAGACCACGCCGGCCCTGCACCACGGCGCCACCGTGACCATCCATTCCCGCTTCACGCCGGAGGCGGCGCTCGCCACCATTGCCCGCGACCGCCCGACATTGACGGTGCTGGTGCCGGCGACGATCCAGGCAATGAGCGACCATCCGGATTGGGTCCTCACCGATCTGTCCTCGCTGCGCGCGGTTTCGACCGGATCGACCATCGTGCCGCCGCATCTGATCGAACGGTTGGTTGCGCGCGGCGTGCCGGTGCTCCAGGTCTATGGCTCGACCGAGACCTGCCCCGTTGCGGTCTATACCCGCCTCGGCGGCGATCTGTCGCGCGCCGGTTCGACCGGCTTGCCCGGCCTGTACTGCGAGGCGGCCGTGGTGGACGACAATGGCCGTGAGCTGCCGCCGGATGTACCGGGTGAAATCGTGGTGCGCGGCCCCAACGTATTCTGCGAATATTGGGGCAATCCGGAAGCCACCAGCGAGGCGCTGCGCGACGGCTGGTATCGCACCGGGGACATCGGCCGCCGCGATGCCGACGGCTATTTCTGGGTGCACGACCGCAAGAAGAACCTGATCATATCCGGTGGCGAGAACATCTATCCGGCAGAAGTCGAACGGGTGCTGCGGGAGCATCCCGACGTCGTGGAGTGCGGCGTGATCGGCCGGCCCGATCCGAGATGGAACGAGGTGCCGGTGGCCTACGTGATCCGGCGCGTCGGCTGTACGGTCGAGGCGGAGGGGTTGAAAGCGCATGTGCTGACGCAGCTTGCGCGCTTCAAGGTGCCGCGCGACATCGTTTTCGTCGATGATCTGCCGCGCACCGCGCTGGGCAAGGTGCAGCATTTCATGCTGAGGAAACTCGTTGGAGGGGCGTCTTGAAGATCGCCGTGCTCGGTGGCGGCAACGGGTCATTCGCGGCCGCCGGCGATTTTGCGCTTGCAGGCCACGAGGTCCGGCTCTGGCGGCGTGACGAGAGGCAGGCAAAAACGCACCGCGAGGCCGGCTCGCGCATCCTTCTCAAGGACGTCAACGGCCGCCACGAGGTATTGCTGGCGCTGGTGACGTCGGATATGGCTGAGGCCGCGCGTGATACCGATCTGATCCTGTGCCCTGCCCCGGCCTTTGCCCAGGCTGACATCGCAGCCCGGCTCGCGCCGCACCTTGGCGACGGACAGGTGGTGTTCCTGCCGCCGGCGACCTTCGGTTCGATGATTTTCGCCAGGGCCGCCCGCGACGCCGGCAACCGCGCGGCGGCGAGCTTTGCCGAGACCGGCACGCTGCCATGGTTGACGCGCAAGCACGGGCCGTTCGAGGTCGCCATCACCATCCGCGCCAAGCGGCTGCCGGTCGGGGTCTTCCCGTTCAAGGCGGCCAGCCACGCGCTCGACGTGATCGGGCGAGCCTTTCCGGGCGTGATCGAGCCCTGCGGCGATGCGCTGTCGGCGGCGCTGATGAATGCTGGCCCGATCATCCATCCGCCGCTGATTGTCATGAACGCCGGGCCGGTCGAGCATTTCGAGCGCTGGGATATCCACAAGGAAGGCACCCAGGCCGCGATCCGACGGGTCACCGACGCGCTGGATGCCGAACGGATCGCGGTGCGCGAGGGCTTCGGCTATGGCGCCCCGCACTTTCCGCTGGCACATCATTACGCCAGCGAGGGCGAGATATGGATGTACGGCCGCGGTTCGCATGGCCGGCTGACCGATTCCGGCGACTGGCGCGAGCGCATCGTGCTGACCGAGCATCGCTATATGCGCGAGGATTTGCGCCTCGGCCTGTCATTGCTGGTCTCGGTCGCCGAACTGGCCGGCGTGGCGACGCCGCTGGCGAGATCCTTCCTGGCCATCGGCGGTGCGATCTGCGGCGAGGATTTTGTCACCGACGGCCGCACACTGGCAAGTCTCGGTCTCGGTGGCCTCGACCGCGGCCGGTTGCAAACCCTGCTGCGCGAGGGTTTTGGCCCATGACCACAGCTCGTCCCCGCATTGCCTGCCTCGGGGCCGGCCGCATGGGCCGCGGCATCGCGGTCGCCTTCGCCTATGCCGGCCACGACGTCACCTTGATCGACGTCAAACCGCGCTCCGCGGACGCGTTCGCAACCCTCGAATCCGAGGCGATCGGCGAGATCCGGAAAACGCTGGCAAGCCTGGCGCGGTTCGGCTTGCTGGCGGACCATGACGCCGCGGTGGTGGGCGCGCGGGTCTCCGTGATGCCGGCGCCAAACATGGCCGCCGCGCTCGCCGATGCCGGCATCGTGTTCGAAGGCGTCCCGGAGGTGGTCGAACTCAAGCGCGAGGTGCTGGCGGCGGCCTCGAAATGGGTCGGGCCTGATGTCGTCATCGCCTCGACCACATCGACCATCCTCGTCGACGACCTCTCCCGGGCAGTCGAGCATCCCGATCGCTTTCTCAATGTACACTGGCTCAACCCGGCCTATCTGATTCCCCTGGTTGAGATTTCGCCGGGGACTGCAACCGATCCGACGGTGATTGCCGCGGTCAAGACGTTGCTCGAAGGCATCGGCAAGGTGCCGGTGGTGTGCGCGGCCACCCCCGGCTTCATCGTGCCGCGGATCCAGGCGCTGGCCATGAACGAGGCGGCGCGGATGGTGGAGGAAGGCGTCGCCAGCGCCGAGGATATCGACACCGCGATCCGCTATGGGTTCGGCTTCCGCTACGCGGTGCTGGGCCTTCTGGAATTCATCGACTGGGGCGGCGGCGATATCCTCTATTACGCCAGCCGCTATCTCGAGGGCGCGCTCGGCAGCGATCGCTACCGCGCGCCAGAGGTGATCGAGCGCAACATGCGCGACGGCCGCATCGGCCTGCGCACCGGCGCCGGCTTCCTCGACTATTCCGGCCTCGACATCGACGCCTATCGCGAGCGGCGGCTGGCGGCGCTGGTCGATATGCTCAGGCATGTCGGACTGGCGCGTCCGCCGGTGCTCGACAAGGATTGAAGTATTTTTCCGGTTCACTCCAATCATTGTCGCTTCTCGTGGCCTCATGGTTCGAGACGCGCGAAGCCGCGCTCCTCACCATGAGGGTCTGAGACGCGCGAAGGCGCGCTCCTCACCATGAGGGTCTGAGACCTCATCCTGAGGAGCAGCGCGAAGCGATGCGTCTCGAAGGATGAATCCGTTATGGTCAAAATTGCACTAACCGAACACATCCTGCAGCACCCCTTCGCGGACCACCGCGACGCCATCGAGTTCGATGGTCGTGCCCATCATGGGAAGATCGAAATGGCCGGCGGTGTAGCGCCCGGCGAATTCGTTGGCGCCGGTGGAAAACAGGAAGTTGCCGGCGACCGCCCGCAGCTCGGTGCCGTTGGTATCGCGCTGGTCGTACATCGCAAGCGATTCATAGCGTGCCGCCGGGTTCATGCCGAACCCGACATGGGACACTGCATAGGCCTCGCGGTCGCCCCACGCCGCCAGATAGGCGCGCATCATGGCGGCGTCGGCGCCATCGCCGGAGAGCTCGATGACATAATCGTCCTTCAGCGTCATCCGGACCGGCGAGGTCAGATAGCGCTTGAAGGTGAGATTGATGTCGCCCGCCGCCATCACCAGCGTGCCGTTGACGGTGCCGCTTTTGGGAAAGCTGACGACGATGCCGCCTGGCCAATGCGCCAGCGTGCCCGGTTTGTCGGTCCAGCCCCATACGCCGACGGTGGAAGCCCCGGCCATATCGACGTCAAGCTCGGTCCCGGCTTTGGAGGTGACGCGCATGCGCCTGGCCCCTCGCAGCATCTTCGCCGCCGCCCGCACCCGTTTTTCGAGCGCCGTGTCCGGTACCATGCGCTCGAGCGCTTCGGGATGCTCGTTGGAGATCACCAGAATGCGCGCACCGGCTTTGAGGATTTCCGGCGTTTCCACCGCATGCATCAATCCTTCGATGGTGCAATCGACCACGAAGCCGGCCTGCTGCAGCGCCGTGACGACAGGGCCGAGCCGCTGAATCGCTTCGCTGGCGCCGGTGGAGCGGACCGGCACGATCTGCTTGTTGCGCGGCGTCGGCACCACGACGTGAAACGGCCTCGCGCCCATCCGCAGCAATGCCAGCTCGGCGAGATGAACGTTGAGCGCGCGCGACTGGGTTTCCGACAGGATCGCCGCAGTGTCGCCGGGCTTGACGGCGCAGCGCTCGAAAATCTCGCAGAACGCGTCGATCCATTTCGCCTCGATGCGGTCCGCCAGCATGCTTCATCTCCTCTTCAACAATTGGTTCACACTTCCGGGAACCCGCGCAGCAGATAGGACCGCACCGCCTGCAGCAGGCCGTTGAGAATGAGACCCAACAGCGAGATCGTGATCAGCGGAACGAACATGTCGACGGCCTGGAATGTCCTTGCCGCGGTCACCAGCACATGGCCGAGGCCATCGGTCGAGGTGATCATTTCGGCGAGGAATACCACAATGCAGGAAATCACCAGCCCGATGCGGCAGCCGGTGAGGATCGACGGCACCGCCGCCGGCAGCACCACCTTGAACAGGATCTGGCGGCGCGGCGTTCCCGCCGCCATCGCCGACCAGATCAGCTTCTGCTCCACCATCGAGGCGCCGTAATAGGTCGACAGCAAAATCGGAAACAACGCGTCGGCGACCACCAGCGTTATTTTCGATTCGTGGCCAAATCCCAGCAGCAGCAGCAGCGCCGGATACAGCGCGACCTTGGGCAGCGGTGCCAGCACCCGAACAATGGGACGCACCACGGCATTGACGGCGGGGCTGGTCGCCGCTGCGAGGCCGATGGCAACGCCGAGGATCACCGCAATCGAGAATCCCGCAAACAGCCGGAACAGCGTCGCGGCGATTTCCTGCTGATAGCTGCTGGTGGCAAGCTGCTGGACGAGACGGGTGAACACAAGCCCCGGCGGCGGCAGCAGCGTCGCCGGAGCATAACCGAACGATGCCAGCGCCTGCCACAGCGCGACCAGCAGCGCGATCGGCACGATCCCCAGCAGCACATCCGATGTGACCGCGCGCGCGTTCATGCGAAGCTCAGTGGCATGTCGAAGCGCGGCTCGGACCATCGCACCAGCCTGCCGCGCAGCCTTTCGAATGCGGCATCGAGGCCGATGCCCATCGCGCCGACAATGATGATCATGGCAAATACGGTGTCGTACTGTCCCATGTCGAGCGCATTGAACAGGATGTTTCCAGCGCCGGATTGCCGCGCGATCATCTCGCTGGTGATCATGGTGATCAGCGCCAGCACCAGCCCGGTCCGGCAGCCGGCGAGGATTTCCGGCAGCGCCGCCGGCAGCACGATCCGCACCATGCGCTGCGCCGCGGACAGCCCCATGGCGGCGCCCGACCACAGCATCTTTTCCTCGACCGCCTTGGCGCCCTGAAAGCTGTGATAGATCACGGGCAGGCTGACACCGAGAAAGATCACCAGCATCTTGGCGACATCGCCGACCCCGAGCCAGAGCATGATGATCGGCATCAGCGCCGCCTTCGGCACCGGATAGGTGATCATCAGCAGCGGATTGAAAAACGCCGCCACGTTGCGGCTGCGGCCCATCATCAGTCCGAGCGGGATCGAGACCAGAATGGCGACCCCAAAACCGACTGCCATGCGGCGCAGCGAAGCGAGGATATTGATCAGGGATTCCTTGTCGCCAAGAATGGAGGGGATGGCACGGATCGCTTGCAGCGCGGTGGGAAAGCTGTCGGTGTTGAGGATCAGCGCGGCGACCTGCCAGATAGCGAGCAGACCAAGGCAGGCGAGCAAGGGCGCCGATCGCGACAGCAGCGTGCGTGCCGTCATCATGGGCGCAATTCCTCTTCACCGGTGTCGTCGATCAGGCGCTCGATATCGACCACGTATTTCTGATAGCGGGGATCGAGCAGCAGCTCCGCCCGGCGGCGCGGTCGCGGCAGATCGATATCGACGATCTCCTTGATCCGGCCGGGTGAGCGCGTCATCACCACCACCCTGTCGGACAGGAACACCGCCTCCTCGACCGAATGGGTGACGAACAGCACCGTCTTGCGGTCGCGCTCCCAGATGTTGAGCAGATCGTTCTGCAGCCGCGTGCGGGTGTGCGCGTCCAGCGCCCCGAATGGTTCGTCCATCAACAGCACCGAGGGGTGATAGGCGAGCGTCCGCGCCAACGCGACGCGCTGCTTCATGCCGCCGGACAATTCCTTGGGATAGAAGTGCTCGAAGCCCTTGAGGCCGACCATCTCGATCAGCCGGCGGCTTTGCGCTTCGGCCTCCTCGCGCCTGACGCCCTGCTGGCGCGGGCCGTACATCACATTGCCCAGCACGCTCTTCCACGGAAACAGGGCAAATTCCTGAAACACCGGTCCGCGATCGGGTCCGGGACCGGTGATGGCGTTGCCTTTCACCCTGGCAACGCCAGTGGTCGGTTTCACAAAACCACCGACGATATAGAGCAGCGTCGATTTTCCGCAGCCGGACGGGCCGAGAATGGCAACAAAGGCGCCGTCCCCGATGGTCAGGGAGATGTCCGACAAGGCGAGATGGTCGCGGCGCGCGGAGGTCTGGAACACCTGCGAGACACGGTCGATCTCAATCATGGCGATGGCCGGCTTGCGCTCGGGCTCTGCCTGGATGACCGGCCGCGATGGCACCACCTTCATTTCCGCCTTCATTCCCGCCTTGCTTCCCGGCATAGATCCTTCAGGCACTTGGGGTTTCCGCGGCCGACTGCCCAAGCATAGCGGAAATCCCCCGAGGTTGGCGATGTCGATTTCGATACGGCGATCCTATCGGCGATCGAAACGCAAACGCGGCGCCGCCGCGAAATACCTCGATGCCGACGCGCAGCGGGCGATATGCCGATCAGGGCCGTCATAGTTGCGTCCTGACCTGCCAGAGCTCGGGGAACAGCACCACGTCCAGCATCTTTCGCAGATAGGACACGCCGGATGAACCGCCGGTGCCTCGCTTGAATCCGATGATCCGTTCGACCGTCGTCACATGGTTGAAACGCCAGCGGCGGAAATAGTCTTCGAAATCCACTAGCTTTTCGGCGAGCTCGTACAATTCCCAGAACCGGACCGGGTTCTGATAGACCGCCAACCATGCGTTCACAACACTATCGTGCGCGACGTGCGAGACGCTGACATCGCGTTCGATGACGGCCTGGTCGATGCCAAGGCCGCGTCGATGCAGAAGCCGGAGGGTGAGGTCGTAGATACTTGGCGCCCGTCGCACCGCCTCGAGGCGCTCCACGACGGTGTTGTCACGAGCCTGAATGTGGATCGTCGCGGCGTTCTTGTTGCCAACCAGGAACTCGATCATGCGGTACTGCCAGGACTGCAAGCCCGAAGATTGCCCCAGCAATCCGCGAAACTGCGTGTACTCGCTCGGCGTCATGGTGCGAAGCACATCCCAGGCCGAATTGAGCTGCTCGAGGATGCGCGACACCCGCGACAAGGTCTTGAAGGCCGGCTGCAGTTCGTCCGCGGCGATCAGCCGACAGCTGGCGTTCAGCTCGTGAATCGCAAGCTTCATCCAGAGCTCCGACGTCTGGTGCTGGATGATGAACAGCATCTCGTCATGGGCGCTGGAAAGCGGCTGCTGCGCCTGCAGTATCCTGTCGAGCTGGAGATAGCCGGAATAGGAAATCTCTTTGGGTTGATCCATCGCGCCTGCATCCTCACCCGCGGATCTGCTGCGGCAATCCCCGGCACGCACCCGCGTCCAGGCCAGGGCCGAGGCGATGACGCGCCTTCCGTCCGGAATGCCGGCGGAAGATGTTTTAAACCTAAAATGATAGGGTTTTGCTGTCAATCCGGATTTCCGTTACGTTTGCCTTCCGAACGTTCCCGCCAGTGGCGCGAAAGGTTTCCATGATCTCGCCAACTCCCCTGATCTCGCGCGAGGCCTGCGTCGCGCACGATAGCGTCGATTCGCTTCGCGGCTTTCGCGACCGCTTTGTGCTTCCCGACGGCCTGATCTATCTCGATGGAAATTCGCTCGGACCGATGCCGCGCGACGCGGCGGGCGTTCTGCGTCATACGATCGAACAGCAATGGAGCCGGGATCTCATCCGGAGCTGGAATGACGCGGGATGGTTCGACATGCCGGTCCGGCTCGGCGATCGCGTTGGAGCCCTGATCGGGGCGGCGGCTGGTCAAACGATCGTATGCGACACCACATCGATCAATCTCTTCAAGGCGATCCATGCCGCCATCGCCTTGCGGCCCGATCGCGACGTGGTCATTGCCGAGGATGAGGCGTTCCCGACCGACCTCTACATCGTCGAGGGCGCCATGAAATCCGCCGGTCGTCCGATTAGCCGCCGGCTGATCGGAACCGACGGTCCGTCCATCGAGGCACTGCTCGACCGAAGGGTCGCGGTCGCCGTGCTGTCGCAGGTCAATTATCGTACCGGCGCACTGCTCGACATCGCTGCCATCACCCGACAGCTTCACGATGCCGGTGCGCTGGTGGTGTGGGATCTCTGTCATTCGATCGGCGTGGTCGAAATCGCATTCGATCGGGATGCGGTGGATTTCGCGGTCGGATGCACCTATAAATATCTGAACGGCGGTCCCGGATCGCCCGCCTTCATCGCGGTCGCGACAGCCCATCAGGCCGCCGCACAGCATCCATTGTCGGGCTGGTGGGGTCATGCGGCTCCGTTTGCCTTCGACCGTGACTTTCGGCCCGATACCGGCATTAGACGGTTTCTCTGCGGTACCCAGCCGATCATTTCCCTGCGTGGCGTGGAGGCAGCGCTCGACGCCATGGCGGGCGTCGAGGTGGCAGCCTTGAGACAGAAGAGCCTCGCGCTCACCGAACTCTTCATGGCGCGCGTGGCCGCACTCTTGCCGGGCCTCGATATCGTGACACCGCGCCACGCATCGCGGCGCGGCAGCCAGGTCGGCATATCGTTCGACCAGGGTTATGCGGTGATCCAGGCGATGATCGAGCGCGGGGTCATCGGCGATTTCCGCGCCCCCGACCTCATGCGCTTCGGCTTCGCACCGCTTTACGTCCGTTTCCAGGATGTCTGGGATGCCGCCGAAATCCTCGCCCAATGCATCAACGCCGAAGTCTGGCGCGACCCCCGCTTCAATCGGCGCCTTGACGTCACCTGAGACAGTCATCGTAGCCCGGATGGAGCGCAGCGCAATCCGGGATTCGCGATGCGGATGGGGGCGCGCCGGTTTGCCCTGCCCACCCCGTCATTGCGAGCGAAGCGAAGCAATCCACATCGCAGCGAGTGGAGGCGTGGATTGCTCACATGGGGAAGGTGTGTGTCAAGATGAGCAGTCACCTTTTTGTTCGACTGCGGCCAC
>Ga0208356_1000066_pt1 | contig 37770 bp, 32 predicted proteins | sample NGESurshal072012_4_FD_184467 | JGI IMG/M metagenome (GOLD analysis project Ga0208356, IMG submission 184467) | Arctic peat soil microbial communities from Barrow, Alaska - NGEE Surface sample 53-1 shallow-072012 (SPAdes) | ecosystem: Environmental > Terrestrial > Soil > Wetlands > Peat ... | reverse complement strand
CGAACGTAGATCGGCCAAACCGCCAACAATCCTGTCCAGAGATCAAGACACGCCCGGTAGGCTGACGGCCACCGGGCTGTTTCTGTTTTAGGGAGATGCGGATCGAAAACGCGCCTGACGCCCGGAAACCAGGCTATCCTCGCGATCGGGCCGACCCCGCCCAACTGTGGACCACCCGATCGGGCAGCCTTGGGTTCCCCGGAACGGAGCCGCGATCGATGGATGCCGAAAGGCTGTACAGGCCAAACGGGTTCCCTCGCTGAACTTTGGCCGCAGCAGTGCGTTTTACTGCATCGCATTAAGCTTCCAGGAACAGCCGATGGACGCGCAAGCCCCCAGTCGCGGTGTGGCGAAGGTTGAACGAGGCGTCCCTGCAAAAGCCGACAATCAGGAGCCTTCCGGGGAGTCGAGCCATGCTCGCCCGGACAAGCCGCTGGCAGAGGCTAAAGGCAAAACAACGTGGAAGGTCTATCTGCGCCAGCGTCCCTGGCTTGTCGCCGCCATCGCCGCCGGCGTACTTACCGCCATCATCCTTGGCTTGCTCTGGTGGCTCCATGCGCGCCAGTACGAAACGACAGACGATGCGTTTATCGACGCGCGGACCGTCTCGATCAGTTCGCAGGTTGCAGGGGCTATCAGCGAACTGGATGTGACGGACAACCAGGTCGTCGCCGCGGGCGCCGTGCTGGCCAAACTCGACGATGCGATCTATCAGGCCCAACTGGAACAGGCCAAAGCCCAGGTCGAGCAGGCACAAGCGAATATCGCAAATCTCGATGCGCAACTGGACTCGCAGGCCTCGCGTATCGACCAGGCCGGCAAGCAGGTGACGGAGGCGCAGGGTGCGCTTGATTTCTCGCAGCAGGAATACAAGCGCTACACGGACCTGGTGCGGACCGGCGCCGGGACCGAGCAGCGCGCCCAGCAGGCCTCTTCGGACCTGACCCAGAAGCAGGCGGCGCTCGCCGCTGCGCAGGCCAACGCGGTCACCGTTCAAAAGCAGCTTGCCGTGCTCAAGACGCAACGGCGCGCCGCGGATGCACAGCTCAAATCGGCCGAGGCCGGGCAAAAGCTCAGTGCAACCAACCTGTCCTACACCGTGATCAAGGCGCCGGTGGCGGGGCGGGTCACCCAATTGACCGGTACAAAGGGCACCTACCTGCAGCCCGGCCAGAGCATCATGATGTTCGTTCCCGACAAGATCTGGATCACGGCGAATTTCAAGGAGACCCAGCTCGACCTGATGCGGCCGGGTCAACCGGTCAACATTTCTATCGACGCCTATCCGGGACGGACCTTCCGCGGTCATGTCGACAGCATTCAGTCGGGCAGCGGTACCGCATTCAGCCTGTTGCCTGCCGAGAATGCGACCGGCAACTATATCAAGGTGGTCCAGCGCGTCCCGGTCAAGATCGTGTTCGATCAGGATCCCGGTCTAGAGCTTGGTCCGGGCATGTCGGTGGTACCGACGGTGAAGGTGCGGTGAGTTCGCAACCAGGTAACGGGTGGGACAACGGCCGCTCGGCCGCTGGCGATCACAATCCCTGGCTGATCGCGACCGTGGTTTCGATCGCGACGTTCATGCAGGTTCTGGATGCGTCGATCGCCAACGTCGCCTTGCGGCAGATCGCAGGCAGCCTTGCCGCAGGTGTCGATGAATCGACATGGATCATCACCACCTATCTGGTCGCCAGCGCAGTCATCATTCCCATTAGCGGATGGCTCGCGGCTGTGATCGGACGCAAACGCTATTACATGATATGCGTGGCGCTGTTCACGCTCGCATCGCTGCTGTGCGGATTTGCTGGCAATCTCACGATACTGATCCTGTTTCGGATTCTTCAGGGCCTCGGCGGCGGCGGCATGGCGCCGAGCGAGCAGGCGATCATCGCCGACACGTTCTCGCCGGCACAACGCTCGTCTGCGTTCGCGCTTTATGGTGTGGCGGTGATCGTCGCGCCGACGGTCGGGCCCACGCTCGGCGGCTGGATCACCGACAACTACTCCTGGCACTGGATCTTTTTCATCAATGTACCGATCGGAATTATTTCGCTGTTGCTGGTGCATTGGCTGGTGGACGAGCCGGAGGTTCTGGAACAGGAACGCAAGCAGCGACTGTCGAACGGTCTCAAGGTAGACTGGCTCGGCTTTGTACTGGTGACATTGTTTCTGGGCTGCCTGGAGATCGTTCTCGACAAGGGGCAGGAAGACGACTGGTTCAGCTCGAACTTCATCGTTACCTTCGCAGTGATATCTGTGATCGCGTGCGCGGGTTTTGTGCCCTGGGAATTGTCGCGAAAGGATCCCATCGTCGATATCCGGCTGCTGGTGCGCCGCCAGTTTGGAACCGCGTTCCTGGTCATGATGGCGGTTGGCGCCGTGCTGTTTTCCTCGACCCAGCTTGTCCCCCAGCTTCTGCAAACCAGCTTTGCCTACACCGCGACGATCTCCGGGCTGGCATTGATGCCCGGCGGCTTCGCGATGCTCTTGATGATGCCGATCGCCGGCCGGCTTGGAAATCTTGTTCAACCGAAATATGTTATGGCTGCGGGGCTCTGCATCGTATCGATATCGATGTGGTATGCGACGTCGCTGGAGCAGGGCGCAGACTTCGGCTGGTTTGCCTGGATGCGGTCCTTCCAGATGATAGGGCTGCCGTTTCTGTTTGTTCCCATCAACACGGTGGCCTACTCGGAATTGCCGCCTGACGCGACCGGACAGGCGTCATCGCTGGTCAATGTGGCACGCAATCTTGGCGGCAGCATCGGTGTCTCGCTGGCCAACACCGAGTTGATGCAGCGGGCTCAGTTTCATCAGTCGCGGCTGGTTGAAGCGGCGGTACCCTCGTCGTTGAGCTACCAGAATACGCTCGAACGTGTCACCGAGTTTTTCATCAGTCAGGGTTCGCCGCTGGTCAAAGCCCAGGGTCAGGCGGTGGGATGGATCGGTCATACCATCGTCAGTCAAGCGACACTCCTCTCCTATATCGACGTGTTCTGGAGTTTTTCGATTTTCGCGCTGATCATGGTGCCGCTAGCGCTCACGCTGAAGCATGTCGAACTGTCAAAGGCATCCGGTCCGGAATAACTGGAACGACAACTGCAGCTCCACCCGATGGCTTTCGCGGATTTGCTGCAGAGCAAAAGGCAGCCGTCGCAAATCCTTCATACGCGGCCTATACTTGATCCCGCGTCAGTGCTGAAATCCTCGGATGTCATTCCCGCCAACTCGGAGTTGCCTTCATGAAGATCGCCCGCCTTGTCCTGGCCTTGCTTGCGCTAACCCTGCTGGCGCCGTTGCAATCGGCCAGCGCGGCTGACGTCATCTGCTACAATTGTCCGCCGGAATGGGCAGATTGGGCCTCGATGCTCAAGGCCATCAAGACCGATCTCGGCTACGATATTCCGCACGACAACAAGAATTCCGGGCAGGCGCTGGCGCAAATCCTGGCCGAGAAAAACAATCCGGTCGGCGATATCGCCTATTTCGGCGTGACCTTCGGCATGAAGGCCAAGGCCGAAGGTGCGCTGGAACCCTACAAGCCCGTCAACTGGGACCAGGTGCCGCCTGGGCTGAAGGATCCGGATGGTTATTGGACCGCGATTCATTCAGGCACGCTTGGCCTGTTCGTGAACAAGGATGCACTCGGTGGCAAACCGGTGCCGGCCTGCTGGAAAGATCTGCTGAAGCCGGAATATCGCGGCATGGTGGGCTATCTCGATCCATCGTCGGCGGCAGTCGGATATGTCGGAGCCGTGGCGATCAATCTGGCGCTCGGCGGCACGCCGTCGAATTTCGAGCCGGCCATCAATTTCTTCAAGGAACTGCAGAAGAACGATCCGATCGTACCCAAGCAGACATCCTATGCCCGCGTGGTCTCCGGCGAGATGCCGATCCTGCTGGACTATGATTTCAATGCCTACCGCGCGAAATACAGCGAGAAGGGCAATTTTGAATTCGTGATCCCCTGCGAAGGATCGGTGGTGTACCCCTATGTCATCGGCCTCGTGAAGAACGCGCCCGACAAAGAGAAAGCCAAAAAGGTACTTGATTATATCTTGTCCGACAAAGGGCAGGCGATCTGGACCAACGCCTATCTGCGGCCGGCGCGCCCGATCCCGCTGCCCGAGGCGGTCAAGGCGAAATTCCTGCCCGACAGCGACTACGCCCGCGCCAAAACTGTTGACTGGGGCCAGATGGAGAGCATGCAAAAAGGCTTTGTCGAGCGCTATCTCGCCGAGGTGCGTTGATGCAGTATGGTGCCTTTGTTCGCCGGGGGCGCCATCTCGCATGCGGCATAAATCGTTTGTCTGGCTTTGCTTGCTGCCGCTCTCAGTGGTGACGGCCGCGTTCTTCCTGCTGCCGATGGCGCGGCTGGTGGTAACCGGGGCGGAAGGACCGCTGGGTTTCGCCGGATATCTGGCCATCCTCACCGAACCGCGCTACCGCGCCACCCTCATCAATACGGTTCTGCTGGCGTCCGCGACCACGATCGCTACCCTTGGCGTCGCAACTGTCGCGGGGATGTTCCTGCAACGCCATCGCTTTCCCGGCCGTGCCGTGCTGATCGCGATGCTGACCTTTCCGCTGGCATTTCCCGGGGTGGTGGTCGGGTTCCTGATCATCCTGCTCGCCGGACGCCAGGGACTGATCGGCGATGTTTCGAATCGCCTGTTCGGCGAGAAGCTGGTCTTTGCCTATTCGATCTGGGGGCTTTTCCTCGGTTATCTCTATTTTTCCATCCCGCGGGTCATTCTCACCATCATGGCCGCGGTCCAGAAACTTGACGTCGGACTGGAGGAGGCCGCGCGCTCGCTCGGTGCCGGCCCCTGGGCGGTGCAACGTGATGTGGTGCTGCCGGCGCTCGGGCCTGCTTTCGTGGCCTCGGGTGCCATTGCGTTTGCAACCGCGATGGGCGCGTTCGGCACCGCCTTCACGCTGGCGACCAATATCGATGTGTTACCGATGCTGATCTATACCGAGTTCACCTTGGCCGCGAATTTTGCCACATCGGCTGCGCTATCCGTCGGGCTCGGCCTGCTCACATGGTTCATCCTGGCGCTAGCCCGCTCGTTCAGCGGCAGCGCCGTCGCAGCCGCCGGATGATGCCATGCGCGGTCGCTTGATCTTCACCGGTCAGCTGCTGTTTACCCTGCTTGTCGCCGCATTCCTGGTCGTGCCGGCAATTCTGTCGATTTCGGCCGGCGTCACCGTGAACTATTTCCGCGGCATCCAGTCGGGCGTGACGCTGCAATGGGTATTCCAAGTCTGGGATCTATATGCCGGAACCATCCTGTTGTCATTCGTGATCGCCTTCGCAACGCTTGCGGTTACGCTGATCGCCGGCGTGCCCGCGGCTTACGCGCTGCACATCCGGGGCGGGGGACTGTCGCGCATCATTGAGGAGATCATCACCCTGCCGCTCGCGATCCCGGGTCTTGCGATCGCGCTGGGGCTGCTGCTTGCCTATGGCGGCTTTGGCGAGTTTCGCCGTTCATGGCTCTTCATCCTCACCGGTCATGTCATCTTCACCATGCCGTTCATGGTGCGGTCCGTGATGGCGGTATTTGCAACCGCCGACATCAAGACGCTCGACGAAGGCGCGGCGTCGCTCGGCGCATCGCCATGGCGACGCTTTCGTGACGTGATCGTTCCCAACGCCAGGCCGGGGATCCTCGCCGGCGCGCTGATGGTGGTGACGCTTTCGCTCGGGGAATTCAATCTGACCTGGATGCTGCACACGCCGCTGACCAAGACGCTGCCGATCGGGCTTGCCGACAGCTATGCGTCGATGCGGCTGGAAGTGGCCTCTGCCTATACGCTGATCTTCTTCGTGATGATCATTCCGCTGCTGGTCGCCATGCAGATGTTTGCCGACAGGGAGCAGGCAAGATGAAGGCTGTTGCAGGACATGGCGCGTCGGTTCGCATCGAGGCATGCGGCAAGACCTTCGCCGATGGAACCCGTGCGCTCGAGCCCGCGACGCTCGACATTGCTCGGGGCGAAACGCTGATTCTGCTCGGGCCTTCCGGTTGTGGCAAGACCACCATGCTGCGGATCATCGCAGGGCTCGAGCGGCCTGATCCCGGCGGCCGGCTATCGTTTGACGGCAAAGACGTGACATCGATGCCGATCGAGCAGCGTAACGTCGGGATGGTATTTCAGTCCTACGCGCTTTTCCCGAACATGAGTGTTGCCGACAACATCGGCTACGGCCTGAAGATCCGGGGAATGGCGAAGCTGGAGCGCGCGGTCCGTGTGGCGGAACTGGTCAAACTGACCAATATCTCGGGATTGGAGCATCGGCGCATCGATCAGCTTTCCGGCGGTCAACGCCAGCGCGTGGCGCTGGCGCGCGCGGTCGCGATCCGGCCGGGTATCCTGCTGCTCGACGAGCCACTGACGGCGCTCGATGCCGCGTTGCGCGATCGCCTGCGCGGCGAGCTCGATCGTTTGCTGCGCACGCTGGGCATCACCACCATCTATGTGACGCACGATCAGTCCGAGGCCATGGCACTCGGCGACCGCATCGTCGTCATGCAAAAAGGTGCGATGGCCCAGATCGGGACGCCGCGGGAAATCTATTTTACGCCAAGGAATCGCTTTGTGGCCGAATTCATCGGCGCGGCGAACATCGTTGAGGCGCCGGTCGAAAACGGTCACCTGGTGCTGCCGGGCGGTCGGCAGCCGATCGGAGGGGATGCCACGCTGCCGGCCGCCGTGGCGATGATCCGTCCCGAGACAATCTGCATTGTGGAAGCCGGCAGCACGCCGCTTTCCGGAACCGTCGACAGCGTCAGCTTCATCGGCGACCGGCAACGAATGTTGGTCAGTGGCGCCGCCGGCAAGCTCCTCACCATCGATGCGCCAAATAGTGTTAAAGCCAGGGTCGGTGAGCGGATCGGGCTTCTGGTCGCGCCCGACGCCGTCCGCCTTCTGCCGCTGGAAGGGTGAGCAGCAAGTTCATGTCGACATGGCCGGTCCATATCGCGCAGATTTCGGATCTGCATGTCAAGGCACAGGGCTCGCTGGCTTATGGTCGGGTTGATACCGCCGGCGCGCTCGAGCGCTGCGTCGCAACTCTCAACGAATTGGCGCCAAGGCCGGATTTCGTGGTGATATCCGGCGATCTGGCCGATACGCCAACGCCGGAGGAATATCAGCATCTCCTGCGCCTGCTGCGGCCGCTGCAGTGTCCGTTTGCCGGCATTCCCGGCAATCACGATTCGCGCGAAATGATGCGTGCTGCGTTTCCAGACGCCGCCTATGCATCGCGATCGGGACCGCTCAACCATTGTATCGAAGTCGGCCACCTCGATCTTGTGTTGCTGGATTCGAGCGTTCCCCACATGCCGCACGGCGAACTCGACGCTGCCACGCTGCACTGGCTCGAGGCGACACTTGCCTTGGCACAGGATCGGCCGGCATTGCTGTTCCTGCATCATCCACCGTTCAAGACCGGCATCTGGCATATGGATCGACAGAACCTCGTCAATGCCGGCGAACTGGCGGAGATCGTAAGGCGCCATCCGCGCGTCAAGCTGATCGCGACCGGCCACGTTCATCGTGCGGCGCTAACGATGTTTGCGGGCGTGCCGACGACGATCTGTCCGGCGCCAAATCATGCGGTCGACCTCGATCTGGCCGAGTTGCGTGAGCCGTCTTTCAAGGCGGAGCCGCCAGCATTCCATCTCCATACCTGGTTTCCAGGGGAGGGATTTGGCAGTGTCGTTACCCATCAAATTCCGATCGGGAGCTTTGACGGGCCGCATCCGTTTTTCGGACCCAATGGCAAACTGCTTTGAGAGGCGCCCAAGAGAGGAAATACCCTGCGGATCGTCCGCGCCTTTCTTGCCGTGGACAGCACGCGGGGCTATGTTGGCGCGTAGTGGATGGAGAGTTCTCATCCGGTCCAGCATTCAATGCGATCCGCCGATGATGGACAACGAGTGATTGGATGGCTGTGCCCGGCGTGCCTCAGGACAAAAAGGCTGTACCTCGGTCGGTCGCTAGCGGCACGCTTTCGCTCCTGCGCAAGCATCCGATTTTCCGCGACCTTGATTCCGACGCCATCGAGCAGCTTTGCCGCTACGCCAAGCATGCCACGCTGAAACGCGGAGCCATGATTTTTTCCAAGGGAGATCCCGGCAACAGCCTCTATGCGGTCATGAGCGGCACGGTGAAGATCAGCCTATCCTCGGCCGATGGCCGCAGCGCGATTTTGAATCTGATCGGCGCCGGCGAGATCTTCGGCGAAATCGCCCTGTTCGATGACCATGCCCGCAGCGCCGATGCCTCAGCCAATACCAATTGCGAGATCTTTGCCATCGACCGCCGCGACTTTCTGCCCTTCGTGCGCAGCCAGCCGACGCTGGCGATGAAGTTTATCGAGTTGCTCTGCACGCGCCTGCGCTGGACCAGCGACCAGGTCGAACAGGTGATTCTGCAGGACTTGCCCGGCCGGCTCGCCAGCGCCCTTGTTCGTCTGACGGATAAGCACAGGCTTCCACCGGGAGATCGGACCATCGCCGTCACTCAGCAGGAAATAAGCGAGATGGTCGGCATGACGCGGGAAAGCATCAACAAGCAGCTGCGGGTGTGGGCGGGACGCAACTGGGTGCGTCTCGAACACGGGGCCATCGTGGTGCTTGATGAAGTGCCGCTGCTGGCGCTCGCCGAGGCAGGATCGGAAAACGAAGCCGGCTGACGCGACGGCGATGCGCCCCGCGTGCCGCATCCAGACATATCCAGACATATCCAGACACATCTTCCTATGTGTACCTTCGCCCCAATGCATTTCATCGGCGAGTGTGAAGCAGGTCACATCGGCCTGATGCGCCATGGGCTAACTCACGCTCACCCATCGGCATCATGGAGGGTTTCATGCACGGCACATTCGATAGATCAGGCAAATCGCATAACCGCACCGACCGAAGCTTCAGCCTTGGACTTTTCCTCCTGCCCGCACTCCTGGTGATCGCCTTGATTGCTCTGGCAGTCGTGCAACCGGCCGCGTCGGTCTGGATTTCCGAAGCCGCTCAGGCCGAGTTTGTAGGCCTCAACGTGCCGGACCTGGCTCCGACACAACTCGCTCGGACCGTCAGGGCCAATTGAGCCGACGCGCGCACAAAGACTGCCAACGGTACAGCCGAGGTTTGCCGGCCAGCCGAGGGCTTTGCGGTTTCATCCGTCGATGATGGCTACCGCCCGCGTCCAGCCCGCCGAGGCGCGCTCGATCTTGACCGGGAAGCACGAGACCATGAAGCCGGTCGAGGGCAGCAGCTCCAGATTGTGCAACTTCTCGATATGGCAGTAGCCGATGTGGCGTCCAGCCTTGTGGCCCTCCCAGATCAGGCTGGCATCCCGGGTCTCGGCGAATTTTTTCGCGGTGTAGACGAACGGCGCGTCCCAGCTCCAGCCGTCGATGCCGGTTAGCCGCACCCCGCGCTCCAGCAAATACATCGTGGCTTCGTGACCCATGCCGCAACCCGAATTGACATAGTCCTGTCGGCCGTATTTGGCCCCGGCGCTGGTGTTGACGACGACGATTTCGAGCGGTGAGAGCGTGTGGCCGATGCGCCTGAGTTCTTTTTCGACGTCCGTGGCAGTCGCCACATAGCCGTCCGGCAGATGACGGAAATCGAGCTTCACGGCGGGCTGCAGGCACCATTCAAGTGGGACTTCGTCGATGGTCCATGACCGCTCACCGCGGTTCATGGTCGGGTGGAAATGATAGGGCGCATCCAGATGGGTGCCGTTATGGGTCGAGATCTGCACCGTTTCCATCGCCCAACCCTGGCCGTCCGGCAGGTCTTCAGCCTTGAGCCCTGCGAAGAAACCCAGCACTCGCGGCAGGCTTTGCTGGTGATCGATGTATTGAATGACCGGACGGATGTCCGGCGGATCGGCCGGTACGTCGTTCTGCAGCGGCACGGAAATGTCGATCAGCCTTCGCGCCATGGCGCTTCTCCAGTGTTCTGTTTTTTTCTTCCCGATGCCCGGTCGTTCTTGCTTTGGCCCTCGCCGAATTCATCCCCGCCGCGAGCCGCGGCGGTCAAAACGCTGTCAGCGCCCGCGACGTCGACCTATCCTTTGTGGCTGGCATGATAGTTATCGACGATCTCGCGGAACTTCTTGACGTTGTCTGCGCCCGCATAGTCCGCGATCCGCTTGTAGGCCGGCTCCATTTTCGCCCGGAACGGCGCCAGATCGGGCCGGGTAAGCTGCATTCCGGCCTTCTGCAGCTTGTCGATCTGATCGGACTCGGCATCCGCGATCAGCTTGCGCATCAACTCGCCGGAATTCTTGCTCTCCTCCCGGAAAATGGCCTGCTGATCCGGCGTCAGCCGCATCCAGCTATTCACCCCGACAGTATGAATCATGTTGTTGTAGACATGCCGGGTGAGCGCCAGGTGCTTCTGGACTTCGTAGATCTTGTTGAAATAGATCACGGCGATCGGGTTCTCTTCGCCGTCGACCACCTTTTGCGACAGCGCGAGATAGAGCTCGGGGAATGCGATGGCCGTCACCACTGCACCGAGCGCCTCCATTGAGGCCTGAATCTGCAGTTCGGGCGGCGTGCGTATCTTCAGGCCCTTCATGTCATCGGGCGTATTGATCGGGCGAACGCTGTTGGTGACGTTGCGGAAGCCATATTCCCAGTTGCGCAGCAGCACGAAGCCCTGCTTCTCCGCGAGCGGGGCAAGCCAATCCATCGCCGGGCCGTCGAGAATCGGAAATGCGTCCTGCGGTCCGTTGAAGATGAACGGAAGCTCGATGGTGGCGAAGGCCTTGTCGTATTTGTCGAGTTGCCCCTGGGTCGGCAGGCCCATGTCGATGGTACCGAGCTTGATCTGCTGAGCCTGTTCCGGCGGTCCGCCAAGCTGGTTGTTGGGGAAGATCGCGATCTTGATCGCGCCGTTGGTCCGTTTTTCGATCTGGCTGGCGAATTGCTTGGCGGCGATGTTCGCCGGGTGGCTCTCTTCGGCAAAATGGGCAAAGCGCATGGTGATGGTCGCGGCCCTGGCGATGTAGGGCGCCGCGATGGTCAAGCCGGCCGCGCCGGCGCTGGTCTTCAGGAAATGCCTGCGATCCATTTGGTATCCTCCCGTTGTGTTCGATCCGCGTTGTTGCGGACCTTATCCGTGAAAGCCGAAATAGTGCGGCAGGGCCAGCGTGAACCATGGCACGAAGGCCACGATCAGCAGTCCCGCGATGAGCATGATAAGATAGGGCAGCATCGCCCGGGATGCGGTCTCGATATCGCAGCGCATCACCGCGCAACAGACGTAGAATCCGACGCCGGCGAACGGCATGAAACCGCCGATGCCCATCGCAATGATCAGCACCAAGGCGTAGTGGAGTTCGCTCAGCCCGAGCTTGCCTGCAATCGGAATCAGCAGCGGCGCCAGCACGTTGAGCGAGGGCAGGCCTTCCAGCAGCACGCCCACCAGTATCAGAAGGATGATCGAGCAGATCATGAAGATGGCCTGGCTGCCGCCTGCCGACTGCAGCAGAGTCACCAGCCGCTGTGGAAGATAGGCGACGGTCAAGGTCCAAGAGAAGCTCGAGGCTGCCGCGAAGATGAACAGCAGGACGCCGGTGAGGGCGGCGGTGTCGGTCGCAATGCGAATGAATCCGCGCGGGGTCATCTCGCGATAGACCACGGCCGAGAGCAGAATGCCGTAGACGACGGCGATGGCGGCAATCTCGGTCGGGGTGGCGATCCCGAGCAGGATACCCGCAAGCAGGGTGACCGGCATCAGCAGCGGCAGGATCGCGCCGAGGCCGGCACGGGCGATGACGGCGCCACTGGCGCGCGGCGTGCGCGGCGCCCCGCTGGCGCGTGCGCGTGCGTAAATCAGCGCCATCAGGCAGAGTGCCATGACGGCGGCCGGGATCAGGCCGCCGATGAACATGGCGCCGACCGACACGCTGGTGATCGAGCCGACGATCAGCATGGCGATGCTGGGAGGAACGGTTTCGCCCATCACGGCGGCAGCGGCGAGAACGGCGGCGCCTTCGGCCGTACCGTGGCGTTCGCCGAGTTCGTCGCGCATGACGGTGCCGACGGCGGCGACGTCGGCGGGCTTCGAGCCGGACAATCCCGAGACGACATACATGCTCGCGACCGTGACCTGCAGCAGGCCGCCCTTCACATGGCCGACCAGGGCGTAGATGAAGCGGACCAGCCGGATGCTGATGCCGCCGCGCTCCATCACGAGGCCAGCCAGAATGAAGAAGGGCACGGCAAGGAGAATGAAGTTGCCGGTGCCATTGACCATGGTCTGCGGCAGCACCACCAGCGACGCCGTTCCGGTTCCCCAGAGGTAGGTTGCGGTGGACAGCAGCAGGACGAAGCCGACGGGGACGCCGGCCAGGATCGCGACAAAGAACAGGCCGAGCGCTGCAATGATGGAGGCGTCATCGCCAAGCATCGGCAGCCAGATGTCGCGGGTCAGCGCGGCGGCCGCAATCGTCGCGGAAAAAGCCGCACCGACGCCCAGCGCCATCGCGCCGTGATCGCGCCGGAGATTGACCGCGGCGTACAGCATCAGCAGCAGCATCCCGACCGGCAACGGCAAGGCAATCAGGGCCGCCGGCATCTGGAAGATCGGGGTGTACTCGCCCCAGCTCGAGCCGAGGAACTCGATCGAAACATAGCCGGTGATGCCCGCCACGAACAGCACCACGACATCGGCGAGCGCGAGGCATCCCCGTTCGCCGCGGGGAGGAAGCCGGCTCAGGATTACCCGAACGAAGGCATGATCGCGCCGCCGATAGGCCACCGCGCCGCCGATGAACGCCAGGATCGACAGCGCCAGCCTTGCGACCTCGTCGGTCCACAGGAATGAGTGCGCGAAATAGACCCGCGCGGCGACATTCGCCAGCACCAGCACAAGTTCACCCAGCAGCGCGGCCACGACGACGCTTTCGGCGGCAAGATCGACCAGGCGAAGCAGCGCGTGCTCCGGCCGAGGCGCCGCCGTCGCGCCGGAAGCAGCAACCGGCTCGCCCGATTCGCTCAGCACGATTTCCATTGCGCCCGTGCGCATCAGCTCGTGAGCGAATGTTGGCAAACCACAACGCTGACCATGTTTCTCACCTCCCGGGTTGCGCGGCTTTTTCCCGTGCCGCGTCCATTGGATCTGCCGGCTTCAACCGCCGGATCGGCTTTGCTCCTCGAAGAACTCCGGATTGATGCTTTGGGTCGCACTGATATCGCCGAGAAGCCTTTCAAGATGGTGGTTCATGGCAATCCCGGCGGCTGCGGGATCGCGGGCTTCGACCGTGCGCAGGATGACCTCATGCTCCGCAATCACCTGGGTGATCCGCCCGGATTGCGGCAAGGTCAGCCGGCGATAGCGATCGACATTCACCTTCACCTGCAAGATGAGCTTCCAGATTCCGGGATATCCAGCGACATCGGCAATGGCCGCATGAAACATTTCGTCGGCCTGGTGGAAGGCATCTCGGTCCTTGGCCGCGTTGGCCTCGCGCTGGCGTTCCAGGATCGAGTGCAGTGCCAGTATCTGGCTGGACGTTGCACGCTCCGCGGCGAGCCGTGCGGTGGTTTCCTCGAGCGCCTTGCGAATGATGATTGCCTCTGGCAGCGCCGCCACCGGAATGCGCGAGACGATGATGCCGGACTGCGGAAATATCTCCAATAAACCTTCGTCGGATAATTTAAGGATCGCTTCGCGAACCGGGGTTCGGCTCACCCCATAGGAAAGCGCGATTTCGGCTTCCGAGACCGCCTCGCCGGGCAGTCTCCGCAGCGACACCAGTTCGGCGCGCAGGTTCGAATAGATCCGCGATGCCGCGGTTGCCGCGCGCGGCCTCCCGTTGCGGCGCTGGGCGGCCGGGGAGCGGATCGTTGGCTCGGTCTTTTTCAGCGGTCGCGCGCGCATACTTCCATCCTAGGCTGATATATTAGTATACGAAGCGGCAATGGCAATGAAAAAACGGTCGCATTTGGTTTAATCACACGTTGACCGCCGTGCCGCGATGCGACCTGCACCCGAGCAAAGGAGACTTGGCCGTGACCGACTACCGCAAGCTGTTCGATCTCACCGGCAAGACCGCCGTGGTGCTGGGCGCCGCCTCCGGCATCGGCAAGTCTTCGGCGGAGGCGCTGGCAGGGCTCGGCGCCAGCGTGATCTGCGCCGATGTTTCGGGCGAGGGGGCGGAGGCGACCGCTGCCGGCATCCGCGCGCAGACCGGCGCGGCCGAAGCTGCGATCTGCGATGCCGCAAGTGCCGCTTCCGTCAACGCGCTTGCGTCCAGGGCCCTGCGGAAATTCCCGCGGCTCGATATTGCGGTCACGACGCCCGGCCTCAACATCCGCAAGACCATCCTCGACTACAGCGAGGAGGATCTCGACCGCGTCATCAACCTCAACATCAAAGGCACGGTGTGGTTCTTTCAGGCTTTCGGCCGCATCATGATGGACCAGCGCGGCGGCAGCCTGATCGCCTGTTCCTCAGTTCGTGCGGTGACCATCGAGCCGGGGCTTGCCGTATACGGGTCGACGAAGGCTGCAATCGGCCTCCTGGTCAAGGGCTTCGCCTCCGAGGTCGGCCGCTTCGGGGTTCGCGTCAACGCCATTGCGCCGAGCATCGCCGAGACCGCGTTGACACGTCCGTTCAAGGAACGGCCGGACATCTACAGTCTCTACGCGGCGCACACGGTGCTCAATCGCTGGAGCAGCGCCGACGAAGTCGCAACCGCGGTCGCCTATCTGGCCTCCGACGCGGCGAGCTACGTGAGCGGCAGCACGTTGTTTGTCGACGGTGGCTGGACCGGCATCGACGGCCCGCCGACCGGTCTGACGCAATTGCCAAAATAGCGGCGCGGCAAGTGCGCCGCTATTTTCCCGCGTTCAGGAATCCAGCCCGCTGCCGCACCTCGTGCTGATCGGCGGCAATCAGCAAACCGATCAAGTCACGGGCCTGTCGGGCATGGACTGCGCCAGTGGTCACCGCTGCCGTATACACGGTAGAGAGGTCGCAGCCCGCTGGCAGAGATCCCGACAGCACCACGCCTGGGGTGCTGTTGATCTCGGTCGACTGGGTGCAGCCGATTGGCGTCGTCGCGTCGGATGCCGCAAGCTGACGCATGGCGGTCGCGCCATTCGGAAAGATCTTGAGCCGGGCCGAAACCAGCTCGGCAATGCCCAACTGCTGCAGCACCTTTGCAACATGGATTCCGGCCGTTGATGCCCTGGTATCCGGAACGAAGATCGCATCGGCGGCGAGCAATGCCTCGCGCAGCATTGCCGCATCGTTGGCTCGAACCTGCGGCTCGCCGGCACGGACGGCCAGCGAAGTCTCGACCAGCCCGACGTCCGCTATCGAGGAGGAAACCACGAGTTTTTCAGTCGCGAGCTTCGCCACGATCGCCGCTGTCAGGACCACGATGTCGGTGGCCACGCCGTTTCGCAGCTTGTCGGCCATGGCGCCGACCGCGCCGAACTCACCGGTGATGTCAAAACCGGTCAGCACCTTGAATGTCGGCGCCAGACTGGCGACCAGACCCTGGGCCGCGCCGCCGCTCAAGATATTCAGGCTGCTCACGGACTCGATTCCATCGCCGCAACAAGCCTGTCGCGGGTGAGCGGCAGGTCGCGAACCCGCACCCCCAGCGCATCGAACACCGCATTGGCGATCGCTGCCGTCACTGGGCCGTGGGCCGCCTCACCGGCGCCGACCGGCTCGATCTCGGGCCGCTGGATGATCTCGACCTGCACCTCGGGCACCTCGCTGAAACGGAGGATCGGATAGGCCGACCAGGTGTTGCTGGTGATGCGCTGCCGGTCAAAGCGGACCCGTTCCTTCAATACCCAACTGGTGGCCTGAATCGCGCCGCCTTCGATCTGGTTGATCACGCCGTCCGGATTGATCGCTTCGCCGACATCGACCGCAATGGTCAGGCGGTTGACACGGATATCCTCGGCGACCTCGACATCGGCGACGACGGCGCAATAGGCGCCGGTGCTCTTGTATCGCGCGAAGCCGAGCCCGTAACCCCGACCTGGTTGCCTGCCCGGCTTCCAGTTCGCGCGGGCGGCGGCAGCGACGATCACGTCCCTGGCCCGCATATCCGAAAGATGACGGAGCCGAAAATCGACCGGATCGTCGCCGCGTTCGGCGGCGATTTCGTCGATAAATGATTCGACCGCGAAAACATTAGCCTGCGCGCCAAGTGTCCGCAGCGCCGAGGTTCGGACCGGCATGGTTGTCAGGCGGTGGGATTCGATCCGCCACGCCGGCAAGTCATAGGGTGGAATCGAATTGCGATCGGCCCCGCCGCCCTTTGCCTGCGGTGGATTAGTCGAAATGGTGCGCGGAAATGGATTTGAAAGTTCGGTCGCCGCGAGCAGCGCCGGTGTGGTCGCACGCCCCGGCCGTGCCGTATGGCCGTTGCTCCAGATACTGTGCCGCCAGTCGACAATCTCGCCACCCGCGTCGAGGTCGGCCTCGATCTCGATCGCCATCGCCGCCCCGAACGGGGCGTGCGACATCTCGCTTTCACGCGACCATTGCACGCGAACCGGCCGTCCGCCGGCCGCCTTCGCGAGCAGGACCGCGTCAAGGGCGACATCATCCGCGGCATTGTGGCCGTAGCAGCCGGCGCCTTCGAGGTGTTCGACCGTGATATTTTCGAGCGGCAGTTTGAGCACCAGCGCGAGATCGGCGCGGAGAAGGTAGACGCCCTGGCTGTGGGTCCAGACATGGACCTGATTGCCCGTCCACTGCGCCATGGCGCAGGAAGGCGCGATCGACCCATGGGCGATAAAGGGGCGGCTGTATTGCCGGCGGATCGTGCGTTTCCTGTCGGGAGCGCCAGCCGCGGTTCTCTCGTCGATGACCGTGAGTTCTGCCGGCTGGGCCTTCAGCCATTCCGCCAGCCGGTCTTCATCGGGGAGGGCTTCGCCTGCCGACCACGTCGCGCCCTTGCGCAGCGCCTTCAGGGCAGCTTCGGCTCTGTCCTCGGCTTCGCACACGACGCCGGCGAAACTTCCGTCGCGCACGATGGCGAGGAGGCCGGCGACGGCACGCGCCTCCTTGTCCTGCAGGCCCACAAGCCTCGCGCCAGAGATCTCCGGTCGCAGTACGCGACCATGCAGCATGCCGGGCAACGCGCAATCGTGAATGAAACGCTGATGCGCGAACACCTTGTCCGGAATGTCGAGCCGCTGCACCGAATGGCCTGCCAGTGCGCGCTGCGCCGCTGATTTCGGTGCGGCGCCCGGCGTCGCCTCCCGATCCAGCGACACCTCGCCCGCAAGCTCCCAGTAACTGGTTTGCGCGTTGCCGGGCCCCGACAGGATTCCGTCCTTGATGTTGAGCGCGTCGATTCCGATACCCAGGCGGTCCGACGCGAAACTCAGGAATATCTGCCGCACTTCGGCGCAGACATGCCGCAAGGCGCGCCCGGACTGCTGCACCGAAAGACTGCCCGAGGTGACGCCTTCGTTCGGGCTGCCCGCGGTTGTTGCGCGGACCATCCGCACACGGCCGATATCGACATCGAGTTCGTCGGCGGCGATCTGGGCAAGCGCCGTCACGATGCCTTGCCCGATCTCCACTTTGCCCGGCGAGATCGTCACCTCGCCGTCCGAAGAGAACTGGACCCATGACGACAGCATCGGATTCGCCGCAAGGCTGACTGGCAGGTTCGGCGGTACGCGCGCGGGCTCTGTCATCGGGCTGCCATCTCTGCCGCCGCGCGCAATACCGCCTTCACAATTCGATTGTGCGATCCGCACCGGCAGAGATTGCGGTCCAGCGCCGATTTCACCTCCGCGGCGGTGGGATCGGGGTTTTGCCTCAACAACGCGGCGGCGCTCATCAGAATGCCGGACACGCAATAGCCGCATTGCAAGGCCTGCTCGGCAATGAAGGCGCGCTGCAGAGGGTGCGGCTGCCGCTGATTTCCAAGTCCCTCGACCGTGGTGACGTCCTTGTCCGCCACCGACCAAAACGGCGTCTCGCATGCGGCGACCGCGCGATCGCCGACGATGACGTTGCAGGCGCCACATTCATTGGCGCCGCAACCGAAATGCGCCCCGGTCAAGCCGAGCGGTCCGCGCAGGATATCCAGCAACGTCCGGTCGGGATGGGCGTCGACCTCGGTCTCGACGCCATTGAGGTAGAATCGAATGCCGGGCATGGAGATGAGCACTCTATTGCGGCTTGTCGCTGATTTGCTTGACCACGTTGGCCCATTTCACAATATCGCCGCGCAGATATTTGTCGAACTGTTCCGGCGTCATCGACATCGGTATCGCGCCCTGGGCGGCCCACAGCTTGACGACGTCCTGCCGCTTGATCACCGCATTGATGGCGGCATTCAGCTTGTCGACGATCGGCTTCGGCGTGCCGGCCGGGGCCATCAATCCGAGCCAGATCGTCGCCTCGTACCCGGGGACGCCGGCTTCGATTGCTGTCGGCACGTCAGGCAGAACATGCGACCGCTCTTTGCCGGTGGTGGCGAGTGCGCGCACCTGGCCCGCGCTGACATTGGGGGCCATGGTGGGAACCGCGTCGATCATCATCTGCACCTGTCCACCGATGACACCACTACGGGCATCGCCGCTGCTGCGGTAGGGAACGTGCACGACGTCGATACCGGCCATGCTCTTGAACAATTCGCCGGCCATGTGATAGGGCGTGCCTTGGCCGGATGAGGCGTAATTGAGCTTGCCCGGCTGCGATTTCGCGAGTGCGATGAACTCCTGCAGCGACTTCGCCGGAACCGACGGATTAACCACAATCACCAGGTCGGAGTAATTGACCGGCGCGATCGGCGCGAGATCGCGCATCAGATCATATTTGCGCTGCGGAACCAGCGATTCATTTGCGGTCTGCGAGTTCGACATCATCAAGAGCGTATAGCCGTCGGGCGCGGACTTGGCGACCTCGGCGGTGCCAATCACCCCGCCGGCGCCGGGCCGATCCTCGATCACGAACGGCTCACCGAGACTCTGCTGCAGATTGTTGCCAAGCAGGCGAGCCGTCGTATCGGCCGGACCGCCGGCGCCAAAGGGAACGATGATCCTGATTGGTCGGCTCGGATAGTCCTCGGCGACACATTTCGTCGCAAGCAGCAGCGGCGTCGTCAGCAATGTTGCCGCCAGCGCCAGTGCAAGCCGTGGCCCCGTCATTTCGATCTCCCTGATCTCATTTCTGCGCTGGTTACCGGCCAGATATAGCAATCAAGTCTAGCTGTCAGCGGCACGGGCTGTCGACGATAGACTCGTCTTCCGATCCAGGAATATAAGATAACATCCGGTGTACCCAGTCTCGCCAGAACCTGCGGGCGTCCTGCGTCGGCCGGGCGCGCACCATATCAAAGGCCGGGCGATCCATGCCAATGGCGGGGCCTGTCTCGGCGCATAGTGCATGGCACACGGGCGGTTTTTGCCCGGCATGGCGGATAAATGGCCTCGGCGGGCCGCGCTTTTGGTGCTACTCATCGCAGCATGAATCAACGCGCCAAGATCGACATCCGGCATTCCACCTGTCCGCACGATTGCCCGTCGGCCTGCGCGCTCGACATCGAAGTGATCGACAATTCCACGATCGGCCGGGTGCGCGGTTCCAGGCTGCAGACCTACACGGCGGGAGTGGTCTGCGCCAAGGTCGGCCGCTACGCCGAACGCATCCACCATCCGGACCGGCTGATCTATCCACATCGCCGCACGGGGCCGAAGGGCTCGGGCCAGTTCGCGCGGATGTCGTGGGACGAAGCGCTCGACGAGATCGCGGCGCGGTTCGACGCGGCCGAGCGCGATTTCGGGGCGGAGTCGGTGTGGCCTCATTACTATGCCGGCACCATGGGCGTCGTCATGCGCGACGGCATCAACCGTCTCGCCCATGTGAAAAAATACTCCCGGTTCTACCCGACGATTTGCGCCAACATCGCGCGGGTCGGATTTGCTATCGGCACCGGCAGGATCGCCGGCGTCGATCCGCGCGAAATGGGCGTATCCGACCTGATCGTGATCTGGGGTACCAATCCGGTGAATACGCAGGTCAACGTGATGACCCATGCGGCCCGCGCGCGCAAGGAACGCGGCGCCAGGATCGCGGCGGTCGACATCTACAACAACGACACCATGAAGCAGGCCGACATCAAGATCATCCTGCGCCCCGGCACCGACGGCGCCTTCGCCTGCGGCGTCATGCATGTGCTGTTCCGCGAGGGCTTTGCCGACCGCGCCTATCTTGAGCGTTACACCGATTGTCCGGGCGAACTGGAGGCGCATCTTGCGACCCGCACGCCGGAATGGGCTTCGTCGATTTGCGGCGTACCGGTCGAGGAGATCGAGGCCTTTGCCCGCGCGGTCGGGCAGACCCGGCGTGCTTTCTTCCGCTACGGCTACGGCTTCACCCGCAGCCGCAATGGTGCCGCGCAGATGCACGCGGCCGTGTGCATTCCGGCGGTGACCGGTGCCTGGCAATACGAAGGCGGTGGCGCGTTCTTCAACAACTATGCGCTGTGGCGCTTCGACAAATCGCTGATCGAGGGTCATGACGCCATCGATCATCGCATTCGGGTGCTCGATCAGTCCAAGATCGGGAGGATCCTGACCGGCGACGCCGAGGCGCTGCGCGGTGGCGGCCCGGTCAAGGCCATGTTGATCCAGAACACCAACCCAATGACGGTGGCGCCGGAGCAGGCACTCGTGCGCCAGGGCTTTGCGCGCGAAGACCTGTTCATGGTGGTGCATGAGCAGTTCATGACCGAGACCGCGCAGATGGCCGACATTGTCCTGCCGGCGACCATGTTCATGGAACATGACGATCTCTATTACGGCGGCGGCCATCAGCACATCTCGGTCGGCGCCAAGCTGATCGAGCCGCCCGGCGAATGCCGCTCCAACCACGAGGTGCTGCAAGGGCTCAGCCGTCGCCTCAATGCCGTGCATCCGGCCTTCGAAATGTCGGCGCGCGAGCTGATCGACGCCACGCTCAAGCGCAGCGGCCATGGCAATATCGAAGCGCTCGAGGCCGATTTGTGGCGCGACCTGCAGCCCGACTTCCGCACCTCGCATTATCTGGACGGCTTTGCCCATCGCGACGGCAAATTCCATTTCAAGGCCGACTGGGCCCACCCGCCGATCGGTAGCGCCGGGTTGATGGGGGCCTGGGAGAAGATGCCGGGGCTGCCTGATCACTGGGCCATCATCGAGGAGGCAGACGATGTGCATCCGTTCCGGCTTGCCACCAGTCCGTCGCGCAGCTTCCTCAACACCACCTTCAACGAAACGCCGTCGTCGCAGGCCCGCGAGGGTGCGCCGACGGTGAAGATGCATCCGGCCGACGCCGCTGCACTGGCGATATCGGATGGCGATGCCGTCACGCTCGGCAATACCAGGGGCGAGACGACGCTGACCGCACGGCTGTTCGATGGTATGCGCCGTGGCGTGCTGATCGCCGAATCGGTTCATCCCAACAAGCACCATATCGGCGGTCACGGCATCAACATGCTGACCGGCGCCGAGGCGGTGGCGCCGATCGGCGGCGCCGCGTTCCATGACAACAGGGTATGGGTGAAGAAGGCCGGCGCCGCCGCAACGCGCGGCGGCTAAAATGGCCTTGCAGTTGTCCGCGATCCCATCGCAAATGGTTCCGAACAGGAAGCCAACGGGCGAGCAGGGGCATGACCGACAGCAACAGCGTTCTTCTTGAAAAGCGCGGGCAGGCGTTCTGGATCACCATCAACCGGCCGGACAAGCGCAACGCCATCAATGCCGAAGTCGTTGCCGGCATCGCCAGGGGCTATCGTGAGGCGCATGACGATCGCGACGTCCGCGTCATCGTCCTGACCGGCGCGGGCGACAAGGCATTTTGTGCCGGCGCCGACCTGCAGAACAGCGGCGCGGCGTTCGCGATGGATTTTTCCAGGCCCAATGTCGATTACGCCGACCTGCTGCGGCTGTCGCAGAACGCCACCAAACCTTCGGTCGCGCGGGTGGGCGGGGTCTGCATGGCCGGCGGCATGGGCCTGTTGTGCATGACCGACATGGCGGTGGCGGCCGACCACGTGATCTTCGGCCTGCCCGAAGTGAAGGTCGGCGTGTTTCCGATGCAGGTCCTGAGCCTGTTGCAGGCGATCGCACCGCGGCGCCTCGTCAACGAATGGGCGCTGACCGGTGAGCCGTTCGACGCGCCGACCGCACACGCCGCCGGTCTCGTCAACCACGTCGTGCCTTCCGCCGAGCTCGACGCCAAGGTCGACTGGCTGATCGGCCGGATCGTCGACAAGTCGCCAACCGCGATCCGGCGCGGCAAATACGCCATGCGCGCGATCGCGTCAATGTCTTTCGACGAGAGCATCGCCTATACCGAAAGCCAGATCGCGCTACTGGCGATGACCGAGGATGCCAAGGAAGGCCTCAAGGCGTTCGGCGAAAAGCGCAAGCCCTCCTGGCCGGGGAAGTAAGGTCGTGACCCGGAATCCACTACACCAATGTTACTCTGCGATGTCGACCCCGCAAACCTGGCCGCATAGGCCGCACGACTATCCCGGATTGGCCTTCAATCCTGCGGCCTCGATCCCGGCGATGGCGCAGGCTTCGTCATTGTCGGAGGTATCGCCGCTGATACCGACGGCGCCGAGCAGCGCGCCATCCCTTTGAATCAAAACGCCGCCGGGCACCGGCACCAGGCGGCCCTGCGCCAGCGTATTGACGGCGTCGACGAAAAACGCCTGCTCCTGCGCGCGCTGGAACAGCGCACGCGACCCCATGCCCATCGCGAGCGCGCCAAAGGCCTTGCCATGGGCAATCTCGGCCCGCATCAGGCTGGTGCCGTCCTGCGCCGCGGTGAGTTTGGTGCAGCCGCGTGCATCGAGGATGGTCACCACAAGCGGCTTCAGCTTCTTCTCGACGCCCTTGGCGAGAGCAGCATCGAGGATTTTTCGGGCGATTTCGAGGGTCAGTTCAGCCATGGATGGATTCCTTTGCTTGGAGTGGGCGAGAGGCGGTTGGCCGCGCACGGTCGAGACTCATGGCGAGCACGCGCGCGACATGCAGCGCACCGCGTCCGCTGCCTTCCTCGATCTGATGGCGGCATGAGGTCCCGTCGGCAACGATCAGTGTCGTGGCCTCGGCGCGTCGCACCGCCGGCAGCAAAGAAAGCTCGGCCATGTCCATGGAAGTCTGCCAGGTATCGGCGCCGTAGCCAAACGCGCCGGCCATACCGCAGCAACTCGATTCGATAGTTTCGACATCAAGGCCCGGAACCAGTCGCAGCACCTGTGCGACCGGCTTGAACGCGCCGAATGATTTTTGGTGGCAATGGCCGTGCAGCAAGGCCTTGCCCGCGATCGGGCCGAGCGGCAGTTTGAGGCGGCCGGCCTCGGCCTCGCGCACCAGGAACTCCTCGAATAACAGCGCATGGGCGCTGATGTTCTTTGCTGTCGTGTCGGAGCGCAGCGCCAGCAGTTCATCCCGCAAAGTCAGCAGACAGCTCGGCTCAAGCCCGACGATCGGCACGCCGCGCGCGGCAAACGGCGCATAGGTCTCGACCAGCCGGTCGAGCTCGGCACGCGCATGGCCGACAAGGCCCGCCGACAGAAAAGTCCGGCCGCAGCACAACGGCCGGCCGCGGTCGGCGGGTTCTGGCAGATGGACGCGGTAGCCACCCCGGACCAGCACAAGCAGCGCGGCGTCGAGGTTTTCGCGTTCGTAGATTCGGTTGAAGGTATCGGAAAACAGCACGACTTCGCGGCCGTCGGCTGGACCGACAGCATCGGCCTCGGTGCGAAATACGTCGCGACGGAACGCAGGCAGGCTGCGTTTTGCACTGATGCCGGTCAATTTTTCGAGCAGCAGGCGCAACAGCGGGCTTTTGTTGCGCAAATTGGCGAGCGGGGCGAGGCGCGAGGCCAGGCCGGCATAGCGCGGCAGATAGCCGACCAGGCGGTCCCGCAGGGAAAGGCCGTGTCGCGCCACGCGCGCGGCGAGAACCTCGATCTTCATCTTGGCCATGTCGACGCCGGTCGGGCATTCATGGCGGCAGGCCTTGCAGGACACGCAAAGTTTCAGGGTCTCCACCATCTCGTCGGAACCAAGGGCGTCCGGCCCGAGCTGGCCGGAGATGGCGAGCCGCAGCGTGTTGGCGCGGCCGCGGGTCACATCGATCTCGTTGCGGGTGACGCGAAATGACGGGCACATCACGCCGCCTTCGAGTTTGCGGCAGGCGCCATTGTTGTTGCACATCTCGATCGCGCCTTGAAAACCGCCGCCGGCACCTGGATAAGCCGACCAGTCGAGCGCGGTCCTGAGTTCGCCGACGCGGTAATCCGGCGAATAGCGAAACAGCCGGCGATCGTCCATTTTGGGCGGATCGACGATCTTGCCGAGATTGAGCACGTGGTCGGGGTCGAAGCGCTGCTTGACCTCGGCGAAATCGGCGATGATGCGCTGGCCGAACATCGCCTCGTGGAATTCCGATCGCACCAGGCCGTCGCCATGCTCGCCGGAATGCGAGCCCTTGTAGTCGCGCACCATCGCGAAGGTTTCCTCGGCGATGGCGCGCATCGCCCGGACGTCCTTTTCGAGCTTCAAATTGAGGACCGGCCGGACATGCAGGCAGCCTTCGGAGGCGTGCGCATACATGGTGCCGCTTGTGCCGTGTCTGGCGAAGATGGCGTTGAGGCGTTCGGTGTAGTCGGCCAGATGCGGCAGCGGCACCGCACAATCCTCGACGAAAGAGACCGGCTTGCCCTCCTGTTTCATCGACATCATGACGTTGAGGCCGGCGGCGCGGAAATCGGCGATGCCGCTCTGCTGCGCGGGGTCGATGACCTCAACCACGCCGCCCCATTTGCGTTGCGGCTGGTCCCAGCCAAAACCGAGATCGGCCATCAGCTCGCCGAGCCGCTTCAAGCGACGCAGATTTTCCGCCTGATCTTCCTCCGCGAATTCGACGATCAGCACCGCATCCGGGTCGCCGCGGATCGCGCTGGCGATGACTGGCTCGAACATCGCGATCTCGCGGCCGAGCGCCAGCATGGTACGATCGACCAGTTCGACCGCAATCGGGCGAAGTTTTACCAGATGTTGGGCGGCGTCCATCGCGTGATAGAAGCTGCCGAAATGGCAGACGCCGAGTACCTTGTTGCGGATCACCGGCCACAGCTTGAGCTCGATTTGGGTGGTGAAGGCGAGTGTGCCCTCCGATCCGACCAAAAGATGCGCCATGTTGTTCGGCGCATTGCGCGGCACCAGCGCGTCCAGATTGTAGCCGCCGACGCGGCGCTGCACCCGGGGAAATCTCGCGGCGATCTCGGCTGCTTCACGGGCGCCGAGCGCCAGCATGTCGGCAAACAGGTCAAGTCCGCCGGCGCTGCCGTTCAGATGTGCGAGATCGCGCACCTCGCCGAAATGCAGCATCCTGCCATCGGCCAGTGCCGCATCCATCGACAGCGTGTTGTCGCGCATGGTGCCGTAGCGCAGCGAGCGTCCGCCGCAGGAATTGTTGCCGGCCATGCCGCCGATGGTGGCGCGCGAGGCGGTGGAGACATCGACCGGAAACCACAGGCCGTGCGGCTTGAGCTGCCGGTTGAGCTCGTCGAGCACGATGCCCGGCTCGACCGCGCAGACGCAGTTGGCAACGTCGAGCGAGACGATGCGGTTGAGGTGTTTGGAGACATCGATGACGATGCCGTCATTGACGGTCTGGCCACATTGCGAGGTTCCGCCGCCGCGCGGCGTGACAATTCGGCGCTCGTCGCGGGCGATCGCCAGCGTCCGGAGCGCCTCATCCATGGTGCGGGGGACCACGACGCCCGCCGGCATGATCTGGTAGAACGATGCGTCGGTCGCATAGCGACCGCGACTGAACGGATCGAACAGCACGTCGCCGCTAATCTCGCGGCGGAGCCGCGCGGCGAGGGCGTTGTTTTCAGCCGAATTTCGGACTTTTTCGGCCCGCGTCGTCGCCATCGGTTCAATCTCGAGTGATGCCCCTGTCTTGCATCCTGCCCTTCGCCTTGGCAAGGCAAAGGCTCGCCTTCTTGTGCATTGACGGCACCCGCCGGGCGGGGGACAAGCCCTCCGAATAATGCTATTCGACCGCTTGCGAAATCGAGACCATCCCGGGAAGGACGCCCATGACCGTGCATACTGGAAGGCATTTTCTCCAGATTCCAGGACCCACCAATGTGCCCGACCGCGTGCTGCGGGCCATGGACATGCCGACCATGGATCATCGCGGCCCGGAGTTCGCCAGGCTCGGCCATGACGTGCTTGCGGCCATTCAGCGGGTGTTCCGGACCAAGCAGCCGGTCATCATCTATCCAGCGTCGGGCACCGGCGCCTGGGAGGCCGCGATCGTCAATACCCTCAAGCCCGGCGATAAGGTGCTGATGGCGGAGACCGGTCAGTTTGCGGTGTTGTGGCGCGGCATCGCCGACAAGTTCAAGCTCGATGTCGACTTCCTGCCGGGCGACTGGCGCCATGGCGCCGACCTCGAACAGATCGAGGCGCACCTTGCCGCCGACCGCGAGCACAAGATCAAGGCGGTGATGGTCGTCCACAATGAGACCTCGACCGGTTGCGTCACCCATCCGCTCGAGGTCCGCCAGATCCTGGACCGGGTCAAGCACCCGGCGCTGTTGATGGTCGACACCATTTCCGGGCTTGGCTCGCTCGAATACGAGCATGATGCCTGGGGCATCGACGTCTCCGTCGCCGGCTCGCAGAAGGGACTGATGTTGCCGCCGGGCCTCGGCTTCAACGCGGTGTCGGAGAAGGCGCTGGCAGCGGCGAAGGCCAATCCGTCGATGCGCTCTTACTGGGACTGGCAGGACGTGATTGCCATCAACAAGGTCGGCACCTGGCCGTATACCCCGGCGACCAATCTGCTGTTCGGGCTGAGGGAAGCCATCGCGATGCTCGAGGAAGAAGGCCTCGATCATGTGTTCGCCCGACACAAGCGCCACAGCGCGGCGACGCGTGCGGCGGTGAAAGCCTGGGGCCTGGAAACGCAATGCCAGGAGCAGGGCGCGCATTCGCCGGCGCTCACCGCCGTCGTGATGCCGGAGGGGCATGACGCCGACAATTTCCGCAAGATCGTGCTCGAGCATTTCGACATGTCGCTCGGTACAGGTCTCAACAAGATCAAGGGCAAGGCCTTCCGCATCGGTCATATCGGCCACTTCAACGATCTGATGCTGATGGGCACACTGTCCGGCATCGAGATGGGCCTCGATCTCGCCAAGGTGCCGCATCGCAGCGGCGGTGTGCAGGCGGCGATGGAAGTCCTGATCGGACGCGATGCGGTGCCGATGAGCAAATCAAAGGCTGCGGTCGGCTAGGCTGAGTTCGATGCAGGCCGACAACAGAAGGAGCGCGCCATGAACGCCCCGGTTCAAGCAACTGAAGACCTGATCTATACCGTCGAGGACGGTATCGCCCGGCTGACCTTCAACCGTCCGCAGGCCCGCAACGCGCTGACCTTTGCGATGTACGAGCAGATGGCGTCGATCTGCGAGACTGCCAATGCCGACCGCTCGATCAAGGCGATGATCCTGACCGGTGCCGGTGACAAGGCGTTCGCCTCGGGAACCGACATCTCGCAGTTCCGCGCCTTCAAGACCGCGCAGGATGCGCTCGACTACGAGGCGCGGATCGATCGCGTGCTGGGCGCACTGGAAACCTGCCGGGTGCCGACCATTGCCGCCATTGCCGGCGCCTGCACCGGGGGCGGGGCCGGGATCGCCGCCTGTTGCGACATCCGGATCGGAACCGCGACGACCCGGATCGGCTTTCCGATCGCCCGCACGCTCGGCAATTGCCTGTCGATGTCTAACATCAGCCGGCTCAATTCGCTGGTCGGGCCGGCGCGGACCAAGGATTTGATCTTCAAGGCACGCCTGGTCGAAGCGCCCGAGGCACTGGCGCTCGGCCTGCTCAACGAGGTGGTGCCCGACGTGGCGACGCTGCAGCAACGCGCCGACGAGACCGCGAAGCTGGTCGCGAGCCACGCTCCGATCACCCTCGAGGTCACCAAGGAGGCGGTGCGCCGGATCCGGCGGACGCTGTCGCGGGACGAGGGCGAGGATCTGATCCTGCGCGCCTATATGAGCGAGGATTTCCGCGAAGGCATGGACGCGTTCCTCAATAAGCGCACGCCGAACTGGAAGGGCAAGTAACCAGCCTGGAAGGCCCCCATCCGAAAGTCATAGCCCGCAATGTCGCGGCTTGCTTGAACTCGCGGCTGATAGCGAACACAATGGCTCGACAGGCCATGACCGGCATAGGCTAGGCTAAAAACGTAGTTGCAGGGAAGAAACGCGTGCGAAACATCATGAAGGCTGCGGCCGCACTCACGGCCATGCTGGCGAGTGCGCCCGCCATCGCGGGCTGGGAACCGACCAAGCCGGTTGAAATCGTGGTTGCGGCCGGCGCCGGCGGCGCTTCCGACCAGATGGCGCGTATGATGCAGGCGGCGATCCAGAAGAACAATCTGATGAAGCAGCCGATGGTGGTGTCGCTGAAGGGCGGCGCGTCGGGCGCCGAAGCGCTGATGTACATGAAATCCAGCGAAGGCGACCCCAACAAGGTGCTGATCGCCTATTCGCTGATCTACATGCTGCCGCTCTCGGCGAAAATTCCGTTCAACTGGCACGAGCTGACGCCGGTATCGGTGGTGGCGCTGGACCAGTTCGTGCTGTGGGATAGCGCGGCCGGGCCGAAGAACGTGAAGGACTTTATCGCGGCCGCAAAGGCCGCCAGTTCGCCGTTCAAGATGGGTGGCACCGGATCGAAGCGCGAGGATAATGTGCTCACCGTTTTCGTGGAGCAGAAGACTGGCGCGAAGTTCTCCTATCTGCCCTACAAGTCCGGCGGCGAGGCAGCGACGCAGCTGGTTGGCAATCACACCGATTCCAATGTCAACAATCCCAGCGAGAATCTCGAGGTCTGGCGCGCCGGTCAGGTTCACGCGCTCTGCGTGTTCGACAAGGAGCGGATATCCTACAAGGCCAAGGTGACGGCGACGCAGTCCTGGAACGATATCCCGACCTGCAAGGAAGAGGGCCTCGACGTCCAGTATCTGATGCTGCGCGCCATGTTCCTGCCCGGCAAGGTGACGCCTGAACAGCAGGCGTTCTATGTCGACCTGTTCCAGAAGGTAACACAGACGCCCGAATACAAGGACTACATGGAAAAGCAGGCTTTGAAGCCGATCTTTCTCACCGGCAAGGACATGCTGCAGTTCCTCGAGGAGGATGATGCGCTCAACACATCGCTGATGACCAAGGCGGGATTTGTCGCGAAATAGGCCCGCCCGGCACCGCCTGCGCCAAGCAGCAATCGGGCAATTCCGATTTCAAGGCAGCCATGATATTGACGTGTCAGCGTTCGGCCGTTCCGCCGCTGAAACTGGAAGACGTCATGGCAAGTGCGGTGCTTGGCATCATCGGCGGATCCGGCATCTACGACCTGCCGGGGCTGGAAAACGTCCGCGACGAGGCGATTGCGAGCCCGTGGGGCGAGCCTTCGGCTCCGGTGCGTCACGGCACGATCGCCGGGCTGCCGATCGTGTTTCTGCCGCGGCATGACCGGGGACACCGGCTGTCGCCCTCTGACATCAACTACCGTGCCAATATCGATGCGCTGAAACGTGCAGGCGTCACCGATCTGATCTCGCTCTCGGCCTGCGGTTCGTTCAAGGAGGAGATGCCGCCCGGGACCTTTGTGATGGTCGACCAGTTTGTCGATCGCACCCACCGCCGCGAAAGCTCGTTCTTCGGCAAGGGATGTGTCGCCCATGTCTCGATGGCCCATCCGGTGTCGCCGCGGTTGCGGCTTCAGCTGGCAGCGGCGGCCGAAGCCGAAGGTATCGCGGTCGCGCGCAGCGGCACCTATGTCTGCATCGAAGGTCCGCAGTTTTCCAGCCTCGCCGAGAGCCTCACCTACAAGTCCCTGGGCTATTCGGTGATCGGCATGACCAATATGCCGGAAGCAAAACTCGCCCGCGAGGCCGAAATCTGCTACGCCAGCGTGGCGATGGTCACCGATTTCGATTGCTGGCATCCCGATCATGATGCGGTCACGGTGCAGGACATCATTCGTGTGCTGAACTCGAATGCCGACAAGGCAAAGGCGCTGGTCGCGCGTCTCGCCGCCGATCTCCCGCGCAAGCATGAGCCATGCCCGATCGGTTCGGACCGTGCGCTCGACACCGCTTTGATCACCGCCCCGGAAGCGCGAGATCCCGCATTGTTGAAGAAGCTCGACGCAGTGGCGGGTCGGGTGCTGCGATCATGAAGGTCAATGGTCGACATTTTCGCAGCATCTGGCTGGAGCCGGACGGCTGGTCGATCGGCGCAATCGATCAGCGACGGCTGCCGCACGAATTCGTGGTGGCACGGATCGAGAGCGTCGATGCAGCGGCTGAGGCGATTCGCGTCATGCTGGTGCGTGGCGCCCCGCTGATCGGCGCCACGGCTGCCTATGGCATCGCGCTGGCGATGCGAGCCGACCCGTCCGACTCAACGCTCGATCAAGCTTGCACGATGCTGATCGCAACACGGCCGACGGCGGTCAATCTGAAATGGGCGCTCGACGAAATGCAACGGGCCGTTCGGCCACTGCCGCCTGCCGCCCGCGCCGCGGCCGCCTATGCCCGGGCCGATGAAATCGCCGAACAGGATGTCGCCATCAACAGGGAAATCGGCCGGCACGGCCTCGCGCTGATCGAGGCGATCGGCGCGACCAGGAGGCGAGGTGAGCCCGTCAACATATTGACGCACTGCAACGCCGGCTGGCTGGCGACGGTCGATTTCGGAACCGCAACCGCGCCAATTTACCTGGCGCATGATAGCGGTCTCGCCGTTCATGTCTGGGTCGACGAGACCCGTCCCCGCAACCAGGGCGCCTCGCTCACCGCCTGGGAACTCGGCCATCATGATGTCCCGCATACGGTGATCGCGGACAATACCGGTGGCCATCTCATGCAGCACGGCAGGGTCGATCTGGCGATCGTCGGCACCGACCGCGTCGCCGCCAATGGCGATGTCTGCAACAAGATCGGCACCTATCTGAAAGCGCTCGCGGCGCATGACAATCGCGTGCCGTTCTATGTGGCGCTGCCGTCGCCGACCATCGATTTTGCCATTGACGACGGCCTGCGCCAGATTCCGATCGAGCAGCGCTCAGCGGATGAGGTCGCGACCATGACCGGGCGCACCGCCGACGGACGGATCGAGACCGTGCGCGTCGTTCCCGAGGGCTCGCCGATTGCCAACTACGGCTTCGACGTGACCCCGGCGAGGCTGGTGACCGGCCTGATTACCGAGCGCGGTGTGCTGAAGCCGGAGCGCGCCGCGCTCGCAGGCGCCTTTCCAGAGCGGATTGCGGCGCACCAAAGCCGTCCGGCCAAGATCGGTTGACGCGAGCGACAGCGGCGCTGTATCCAGCTTATTCAGAGCCCGATTATCGTCCGATAACTATCCGGATTCCACGGCAACGGCCGCCGTCGCGGTCAACCAGAAAAGCCTTATCGATGTCCAGTTCCGAGCTTGAAATTGTCGTCGACGATCCGACTGCGCCGGAGCCCGATTCGCCGGCGGTGACCGACACCCGCGTGGTGGAGATCGTGGCATCGCTGCTGCTGTTGGGCCTCGCGGTGCTGCTTGGCTATGACAATTGGCGCACGGGTATTGGCTGGGATTCGACCGGCCCACAGGCCGGTTATTTTCCGTTTTATCTCTCGGTCATTCTGGGCGGCGCCAGCCTCTACGGTCTTGTCGCTGCGGCGATAACGCGCAAGCAGGAAGCGGAGACCTTTGTCACCCGCGCGCAACTTCGCCGGGTGATGGCGGTGTTCGTGCCGACCCTGTTGTTCTGTCTGGCGACGCAGTTTCTCGGACTTTATGCCGCGAGCTTCCTGTTGATCGCCGGATTCATGCGCCTGGTCGGACGGATCGCGTTGTGGAAATCACTGCTGACCGCCTTCATTTTCACGGCCGCGATGTTCGTGACCTTCGATATCGCGTTTGACGTCATCATGCCAAAGGGCCCGCTCGAAGCGGCATTCGGTTACTAGCGCGAGAAACCAGGGTAGATCTTCGATGGAAGCGTTTGGTCTGTTGTTCCACGGCTTCGCCGTCCTGATGACGTGGAAGACCCTGGTCCTGATGATGGTCGGGCTGGTGCTCGGCATTTTCGTCGGCGTACTGCCGGGCCTCGGCGGTCCGAACGGGGTGGCGATCCTGCTGCCGCTGACCTTCACCATGGATCCAACCTCGGCCATCGTGATGTTGTCGAGCATCTATTGGGGCGCACTGTTCGGCGGCGCCATCACCTCGATCCTGTTCAACATTCCCGGCGAGGCCTGGTCGGTCGCGACCACCTTCGACGGCTATCCGATGGCGCAACAGGGCAGGGCGGCGGAAGCGCTGACCGCGGCGTTCACCTCGTCCTTCATCGGCTCGCTGGTCGCGGTGCTGCTGATCACGTTCCTGGCGCCGCTGATCTCCTCCTTCGCGCTGAAGTTCGGGCCGCCGGAGTTTTTTGCGGTCTATCTCCTGACGTTCTGCTCGTTCGTCGGCCTCGGCCGCGAGGCCAAGCACAAGACCGTGATTTCGATGTCGTTCGGCCTGCTGCTCGCCGGCGTCGGCATGGATACCGTTTCGGGCCAATTGCGCATGACCTTCGGCTCCGAGCAACTGCTGCGCGGCATCAATTTCCTGGTCGCGGTGATCGGCCTGTTCGGCATCAGCGAAATCCTGCTGACCATGGAGGAACGCCTCGCCTTGCGCGGCCATGCCGCCAAGATCAGCCTGCGGGTCGTACTCGGCGTCTGGAAGGACCTGCCGAAATATTGGGTGACGCTGGCGCGCTCCTCGTTCATCGGCTGCTGGCTCGGCATCACCCCGGGCGGCGCGATTGCCGCTTCCTTCATGGGCTACAATCTTGCCAAGCGGTTTTCGCGGGATCCCGAGAGTTTCGGCAAGGGTCGCATCGAGGGCGTGTTCGCGCCGGAAACCGCCGCGCATGCGTCTGGAACGGCGGCGTTGTTGCCGATGCTGGCGCTGGGCATTCCCGGCTCCGGCACCGCCGCGATCCTGCTCGGCGGCCTGATGGTGTGGGGACTCAATCCCGGTCCGCTGTTGTTCGTCGAGCACAAGGATTTCGTCTGGGGCCTGATCGCCTCGATGTATCTCGGCAATATCGTCGGCCTCGTGCTGGTGCTGACGACGGTGCCGGTTTTCGCATCGATCCTGCGGGTGCCGTTCGCCGCCGTGGCGCCGATGATCGTGGTGTCGTGCGCGATCGGCGCTTACGCGATCCAGAACGCGATGTTCGACATCTGGCTGATGCTGGGGTTCGGCGTTGTCGGCTATGTGTTCAAGAAGATCGGCATTCCGCTGGCGCCGTTCACGCTGGCGCTGGTGCTGGGCAGCCGCGCCGAGGACGCCTTCCGGCTGTCGATGATCGGCGCCGGCGGCGACATGGCGGTGTTCTGGTCGAACGGCCTGGTCGGCTCGATCACGACGCTCGCCATTGCGCTGCTGTTCTGGCCCGTCCTTGATGGCCTGTTCGGCCGCGTCGGGCGGCTGTGGCGGCCGGCCAAGGCGCCGAGTTAGCATTCCAATTGGCCGCGATTCCGGCTTCTCCGATTTGGCTGCTGTACGACTCGGCGGTTCGGCGTTCCTATATCGATCTCACCGCCGGCCAAACTCATCGACACGAGCGTGCCGTACCGCGGGCGCCGGACTGTGAAGGTCACGTTGGTCTCAGGAACGAGGAAAGCGCCCTATCAATCGATTGCGATACGATCACCGCTGACCGTTCGTCCAGATGGATCCCATCTGCCCAGCGCAAGTCGATACTGCTGGCATTGATTTTTAGCCATCTATTCTGATTGGGAAATTCAGCGTGAACTATCGCGTGAGCTAATTTTGCCCATCGAGACCTCTCGAGCTGTTCCGCGTAGGGGAGTTCATAGAGCAGCACTTGGGTGCCCCTTCGCTCCATGGCGTCGATCAGTTGATGAATTTTTGCCACGTTCGCACGCACGGGACCTTCAGGGGATTCGGCATCCCATTGCTGAAGTGCACGAGCTACATAAACGCGGTTGTCGAAACTACTGGGTGGCAGCTGAAGTACGCTCGCTGCACGTGCTCTTAGTCGTCCACGGCCGGGCGATGCGTGAAGCCACTTTTCCCAAAAGGCGACCACCGACCTGATCGGCCGCGGCCAAGTGGATGGGCCGCCCCCACTGAACTCATGCACCAATGATGGATCTTCGCCGCGAGTCATGACGTTCATTTCGATTAGGACCGTCTTGGGCAGATGGTCGCGGGCGAGCGTCACTTCGAGACCCGTGATCGGTGATCCGCCGGCGAGCCCAACGATCTCGAGATTCGGCGTATCGAAATACTCTTCTTTCAAGCGCGCTGTGAGGGAACTCCCGACCAAGAGGACGCGTGGAACCGGCTCCTGTAAATATCGGTCAAGAATCGTCAATGCGCCGTCGCGGCTCGTCGGCAAGGGGGGCGCCTTTGGTCCCATGAGAGCAATCGCCGCGTAGACCAGCAAGGAAAGCGTCGCGGCAACGCCACATTTCAAAAACCAACTCAACGTTGAGACTGGGTTCATTTTTCAGAACTGAAAATAGATGAAGGAGCTATTGGGACCCGCTTCGACGCACATCAGCGCGACCATCAGGCCATAGAGATAAGGCTCTGCCCTTCGGCGCGCGCCCTCCAGCAGCGAAGCCGGGGCGAGGTGCTGGATGAGCACAGGCAATGAGTATAGCAGAGCCAGGCTGTTAAACAGCTTGGCATTGACGAGAACGGCGCTGGCGGTGAACATTCCCGACAAATAGGCGAGTGCATGTTCGAAGTTCGGAATCTTGAAAAAGATCCACAGCACGCTTACGCAAAAGAATACAAAGCATATCCGTATCGGCCGGACGACTATGCCCCACCGTACACTGGCTGCAATCTTACCAAACAGCATTCGCTCCAGTACCAACAGAGCGCCATGCATGGTGCCCCATGCGAGGTAGCTGAGCGCGGCGCCGTGCCAGAGGCCACCAAGCCCCATCACGATCATGATGTTCAAATAGGTTCGCCGAGTCCCGCATCTGCTACCGCCAAGCGGGATGTAGAGATACGTCCGCAGCCAGGTCGATAGCGAGATGTGCCAACGCGTCCAGAATTCAGAGAAGGATGCGGAAATGTAGGGAAGATCGAAATTGATAGGCAATCGGTAACCGAACAATAATCCAAGCCCGATCGCGATTGCGGTGTAGCCAAAGAAGTCGGCATAAATCTGATAGCTATAAAGGAACACCAAGAGCCATTTGTCTTGCAGGCGGACCGTCTCATAGAGCGGAAAGTCCATATAGGCCGTCATCTCGTTGAGATTGTTGGCGACATAGAGTTTGAAGAAATATCCGGTCAAAATCCACTTTGCAGCCTCGCCGAAGTCAACGTCGGCGAGACGCTTCTCTCGGATCTGCGGCAGGAATCGCTCGGCGCGCGTAATCGGTCCCGAAACCAGTTGCGGAAAAAAGATGATGTAGAGAAAGGTCTCTGTTAGGTCCGGTCGGCGGGTTTCGTCGTCCTTGGTCAGGTCGACCAGCAAGCTGATATTGTGGAAAACGAAGAATGAAACCCCGATCGGGAGCGGCAGCCGCAACAGAAAATCCGTCACCGAAAATCCAGTTGATATCGTCGCCGGATCGACGAAGAGAAATTTGTATTTGAAGAACGCGAGCAGGCCGAGGTTGAAGGCGATGCCGACCGGAAGCCAAGTCGCGCGCTTTCGCAGGGCCAGTATCAGAAACATGTAAGTGCCGAGTACCGCGACCGCGAGCATCGGCAGCAATTCAGGCTGTCCGTAACCGTAGAAGAATAAGCTCGAGAGTACTAGCAGTTGGACCTGAAAGGGCCGAACTTGCGGCTGATAGTAGGTGGTAAGCACAACCGCAACAAACAGGACGAATTGCCACGATGTGAATGTCATGCCGCCTCATTGGGTCGAACTCTGGAAATCCCAGTATTTCGACCTGGACCCCAACTTGAAGTGCAGAGTGTGAACCGGATTTTTCGTCAGTTTGTCATCGAGAGGAGATCTCAAGCCGAGATTGGACGCGTGGTTGTCGTCACACCACCTTGGCTCGCCGCAGTTCCGCAATTTCATCGGCGCCGAAGCCGAACTCGGTCAGCACCTCCTCGGTCTGCTCGCCAAACTCGGGCGGCCGTGCCGCCATTTTGCTCGGGGTGCGCGATAACGTGACGGGCTGGCCGACCAGCCGGATATGACGGTTCTCGTCGTTTGGAACGTCCTGTGCAATACCGAGATGCTTGACCTGAGCATCATCGAACATCTGGTCGATCGAATAGATCGGACCGCAGGGCACACCGGCCGCGTTGAGCTCATTGACCCAAAGGTCGGTCGATTTCTTTTCCGTGAAGCGGTTGATAGCCGCATTCAGCGCGTTGCGGTTCTTCGAGCGCGCCGGCGCGGTGGCGTAATCCGGATCGCTGACGAGCTCGGGGGCGCCGATCGCCTCGGCGCAACGCTCCCAGATTCGCCCGCCAGTGGTGGCGATATTGATGTAGCCGTCCGAGGTCTTGAACACGCCGGTGGGAATACTGGTCGGGTGGTTGTTGCCGGCCTGCCTGGCAACGTCCTTTTCCATCAGCCAGCGCGCGGCCTGAAAATCCAGCATGAAGATCTGGGCCTGAAGCAGCGAGGTCTGCACCCACTGACCTTCGCCGGAGACGTCGCGTTCGAGCAATGCCGTGAGGATGCCGATGGCACAGAATAGCCCGGCCGTGAGGTCGGCAACGGGAATGCCGACCCGCATCGGCCCTTCGCCGGGCGCGCCGGTAACCGACATCAGCCCGCCCATGCCCTGTGCGATCTGATCGAAGCCGGGGCGCTTGTGATAGGGACCATCCTGCCCGAAGCCCGAGATACTGCCATAGACGATGCCGGGATTGATCTTGCGCAGGCTCTCGTAGTCGATGCCGAGCTTCGCCTTGACGTCGGGGCGGAAATTCTCAACCACCACGTCGGCCTTCTCGGCCAGGCGCCTGAAGGCCTGAAGTCCCCTGGGGTCCTTCAGATTGAGCGTCATTGCCCGCTTGTTGCGGTGCAGGTTCTGGAAATCCGAACCATGGCGCGGCCCGCCCGGCTGCTCGTCGCCTGCATCCTCTATCAGGGCGTCGATCTTGATGACGTTGGCGCCCCAATCGGCGAGTTGGCGCACGCAGGTCGGCCCGGAGCGGACGCGGGTAAGGTCGAGCACGGTGAAACGGGACAGGGCCTGCGAGGCGCGCGGGAAGGGCATTCAGGGGCTCCGATGTGGATCAAGGCGGATCGTGGGCCACAATTGCCGAAAGTTGCGGCCATTGAAACCCCACCAAGGAAAAACATCAACCTGAGGACGCGATCTGCCCGAATCATCAAACGACGGACTTGCCAGCGCGGCTTTTTCGGTTCACTCGTCGTTTCACAAGACTGGAAGGATGAGGACGAAAGTAGACTTTCCCAATTCGCACAGCCTGCGGGGGAGCCTGAAGGCTTACGATGACGATTCTGAGCCGCTAATTGACAACCCGCCTTCAGCGGAGGTTCCCCAGTCAGCGGTGGGAGAGCACCGGTGCAAAAACAATCTTCGAGGCCCATGCCGAAGCATCCATCTTTGCCTTCCGTCGGTCGCGGAAACCACCCCGCCCAACTACTCGAGCGCGCCGCCCTCGCGCTGCGGATGCAGCATTTCGGTG
>Ga0208356_1000064_pt1 | contig 38572 bp, 65 predicted proteins | sample NGESurshal072012_4_FD_184467 | JGI IMG/M metagenome (GOLD analysis project Ga0208356, IMG submission 184467) | Arctic peat soil microbial communities from Barrow, Alaska - NGEE Surface sample 53-1 shallow-072012 (SPAdes) | ecosystem: Environmental > Terrestrial > Soil > Wetlands > Peat ... | reverse complement strand
TCCAGGCCGCGGGTCAACGAATGGCGTGTTGGGCTGGACGGGGGCGTCAGCGATGAGGGTCATTCGGTAGGCTCCGGAATCTCCGAAGCATTCGTCATAGAAGCACGTATGATTGTCGCCGCCTGGCTTGCCGTCCGTCGTCACATCCCGCAGAACCCAGTAGCGGCCTGGCACGCCACCTACCAGGCTAACTAAAGTACCTTCGATGACCCTAGGATAGAGTCGCGAGGATGCGTCTTTGTATTCGCCACGCCACCGCTGCCCCGCTCTTCGCTCCACATGGGCCGCCCGGTCGACCTTGGGCGCGACGGGAGGGGGCGCGAGCAGTTCCTTTGCCTTCTCTGCCGAGATGTCACCGTTAAAATACGCATCCATGATCGCTTGAGTTACTCCCATGTCGCAGCCTCCTTTAGTCGCGCTTCCCATTCCTGCACTCGACGCTCTATCAGCTCCAGCAGCGTGATTCCCCGTCGTTTCGCATCGTCCAGATTGCGATACCAGGACGCGCGACCCTGATTCCAGAGACGGTCGCTGATGAGCATCGCCCGCGGTGTGATAGAACTTGCGGGGTGTCCCGAAAGCCCCTCGACCTGGATATAGCCCGCGCTCGACGTGACCGCGACAGACGCGCTGCCGACCTCGCTGCTGCTGAGGCCAAGTTGGGCGCCCTCTTGCGGGCTCAGGCCGAATTGATCGCGGCGTTGGGGGAAAACGAAGCCTTGCATGAACCGAAACGTACCAATATAGTACCTAATATGCAAGCACCGAATTCCGAAGAAAAGCGCGCCAGGAGAGGGCGTCCACTTGAGGCGAAGCACCCGTTCCCCGTAGCGCTGGAAGAACGTGGACTTACGGTATCCGAATGGGCAAAGCGCCACGGGGAAGATCGGGCTAGGGTAAAGAGTTGGTACGCCTCGGGGTCCGGTGGTCGTCGGATTCCAAGGGATATTGCCGAGAAGATCGAGCGCGAATTGGGAGTGGCGGCCTCTCCACGTGTCTGGAAGAACGGGATTTCCTGATGGCCGGCAAGAGGTTCCGTCTACTAAAGCCCCGCGGAGAGCCATGGACCATCTCTAGGCTGCTTAGTTACGCCGCCCCCGGTAGGAGCGGCTGTCTGGAGTGGTCTCGTTCGCGAAACGTAGAAGGATACGGCCAGTTAACCATTGATTACAGGCGCGAACTTACGCATCGGCTGTCCTGGATCTTGGCGAACTCTAAAGAGATTCCGGCAGGACGTGTGATCTGTCACCGATGCGACAATCCCCCGTGCATCAACCCCGAGCACCTATTCCTTGGATCGTACACGGAAAACACTATCGACATGTGGCGCAAGAACAGGCATGCGCGCTTCTATCGGACGCGGAAAATGATCGAATGTGGCCGCTTGCTCGAATTAGGTACGAATTCGCTTGACCGCTGAGCACCAAATTAGTACCTTAATACCTATGGAAACGAAGCAGCGCTCAAACGGTCCTTTTTGCGCCGAATGCCGGGTTGCGAAGTCGGCCCACAAGTTCCTGCCTTCGGCTTGCGCGGAGTTCGTGGCCAAGAAGGCGCCGAAGTATCTCTGTCCTCAGTGCCACGCCGGTCCAATCAAGCGAGAGATGCAGCTCGCGGAGCGGCCGTGTATGGCCTGCGGGACCTCTACCGCCTACCTGGCTCCGTCTGGTCTGACCAGCGTCACCGACGACTCCACGGCGGTTCTTTCCGAGTCCATCGATAGCCTGCGAATCGACCGTGACCGGCTTATCGATGCGCACCGGGACATGTGGAAGGCGATTTCGGTAGCACGTGGGCATCTGAACAACGGCTTGGATCTGTTGTGCCGCGGATACAGCGGTCAGGCGGAAAAGAGCTTCAATCGCTCACTGGAAGCCCTTAGTGGCATCGGGGAGGACTAGCCATGAACGACCCCGGCAACGTCGATCCAGCAGAGGAGTTTGAAGAAGACGCCCGCGCCGATGAATGCATCGAGCACGGCTGCGACGTTGGTAGTTGTCTAGCCGGTTGCCTATGCGGCAACTGCGCCGATGACCGCGACACCCTTGGATTTGGGGAGGCACAATGAGCAACATGGGTTATTGCCGGTTCCAGAACACCTTGAATGATTTACGAGATTGCTTTGAACACATCGATGACGACATGAGAGACGACGAAGACAGGGCGCGCAAGAAACTGATAAGACTGTGCAAAAGCATCGCCGAGTCATTCGAGGAAGAAGACTTGGAATCATGACCCGCTACGCCCGCATTGTCGCAATCTTGGCCCTCGTGACCGCAATCCATGTCGCCGGGCGTCTTTGGCTAGGTTGGCCGCGATGACGTGCGAAGGCTGCAAGGAAGGGTGCCAGGACTGCTACCCGTGGCGATGTGAGGAATGCGGCGCCGATGACCCCAAGTGCCAGGACGACATGATGCTTCATCTCTGCGACGAATGCGCGGAGTCTCAAAGGAAGCACGCCGCGCACGACAACCGACACGCGCGCTATTGCCGCGACCCGCAGTGTGACGCGCATTCTGACCCGCCCGACTACAGGGACGACAAATGACCATCTACGAATCGTCCGACCTAACAGCCGAACTGCTAGCCATGGTCGAAAAGACGCTGCATGAGGCGATTGACGACGAAAAAGTAGAGTCAGCCGGCGAAATGGCGTTGCTCGTCGTGGCTGAGCTGCTTTCGCAATACAACGTGACGCGAATCAAGGGAGGAATACAATGAGAATCAACGTCTACAGCCAGGAGCTTACCGACGAAGTGGAGTTGGTGGAGCAACCAAGCAACACAGGAGTGATTTACCACGCGGTTAGGTTGTTCCTGCAATCATCACCGCTGCTTCACCATCCACCAGAGGATGACGACAGAAGCGCAATCACGCTGTGGCTTCCCAGGTCAAGGGAGCGCCGGCTGCGCCTGGTTGGGGCGCTTCTGGACATGGCAGACATGGTTAAGAACGCGCCCCAAGAGTCAGGACTGGACTAAGCCGTGACCACCGCAATTGCAGCAGTGGAGTCCGGACAGCTAGTCCCGATGGATGGCAGCCCACATCAGCCGCTGTCGGCGCAGCAGGATCAATTCGCCGGCATTGGCACCGCTCCGTTCTCGCCCGAAGCACAGGCGGTTCTCTTGGCGCCACTGGCCGACGACGAAATTGCGGTGTTACCCGATTCTGGTGAACTCTACATGCCTGGCGAAGCTGTGCGCCAGCGGCTGCACAGGGCCTTCGGTGTCGGTGGTTGGGCGTGGAAACCGGTTAGTACCATCGTTGACCAGGACAACACGAACAAGGCAGGTGAGAGCGAACCGCGGGTATTCCACACTGGCCATCTTATCGTTTTGGGGCGATTCGTTGCCGAAGCCACGGGGGATGGCCGCTGGATCAAGTCCAATCCAAAGACCGACTATGGCACTGCCCTGGAGTCAGCGAAGACGAACGCCATTTCCCGTGCCTGCAAAGACCTTGGCATGTGGTCAGAACTGCGGAACAAGGAATTCACTACACCCTGGAAACTGAAGAACTCTGTCAATCAAGGTGGCGTCTGGCGCAAGCGGCCTCCCCAGCCGATTAAGCCACCCGCGAACGTATCGACACGCGCGGCCGGCGTTGGCGCTATGCCGCACAACACGGAGCACGTCGACAAAGACCGTGAACTACGTGAGGGCTATGCGGCTGTCATGGGCTCCGCCGTTCCTCCGCCAGACCCAGAGGACAACGTCAAGTATCGCAAGGGAGACCGCAAGGCGACCGCGAAAGACCTTGAGCGAGTCCTCGACAAGACCATGCCAGAGGTCGAACTGAACCGCGACATTGGCGGCGAAATGATCGAAGTCACCAGCAGGGAGACTGGCGAGAAGTCGATGGAGCCAAAGCGCACCACCGAGCAGAACGCCCGGATTCATGCCCTGCGCGCCGAACTTGGATACGACAAGGGTTCTGGCGAAAAGGACTACCGCGGCGTTCTTTGGCGTGATTACCGCGTTAAGTCGTCGGCGATTCTGACAGCGGCACAGGCAGACGAACTGATACTGAGACTCGAGAAATCTAAGAACAACCTGAACAGGAGATAGGGAACATGCTGAACAACGGACAGTATTTGGGCAAGGTCGCGCCGGGTGGTCCTTCGTGCGTCTTTGGTAAGAGCGCAAAGAAGGGCACGCCCCAGGTTACGGTGCTTGTGGAGGTCTATGAAGGCCATCACATCGGCGAACAGATGCAGTGGATCGGCTATCTCAGTGGCGGCGCGAAGAACGGCACCATCGGCGCTCTGCGTACCATGGGATTCATCGGCGATGACCTGGCGGACTTCGATCAGCAGAGCCCCGAAACGGTGTTCCCGTTCACCGTTGGTACCGAGCCGTACAACGGCAAGGACTACACGAAGATCACCCGCATCGGAGGCGCACTGGAGATGAGCAAGGCCGAGTTGAAGGCGCTTGCCGAGGAAATCAACCCGACGCTGGCGCAGTTCAAGCCAGCGGCCGATCCGCTCAATGGAGATGAACCGCCGTTCTAGTCTAGGCAATCCCCGGCTTCGGCCGGTTTGCCCCTTGTTGGACTCGCCGACCGGATACGTCCGGAAGATGAGCCGGGTTCGATTCCCGGCTGGGGCACGAACACGCGCCTTTCTGAATGGTTCAGGGAGGACATAAAGCGCATCGCGCCGCCCGATGGTTCAACGGCGGCATTACGCCTTCGTCAAGGTGACGTTGGTTGGTTCGAGTCCAACCGAAGGCACGAGCGGGGATCGCGTCCATCTTTTCCGACGTTGCAGTGGCCGATGCCATACGACACTGCGCCGGCCAGTGCGCTCAAAGCCGGCATTACGCATCGCAAAATACGGTACGTCGTCAGCTCGGAAGGCATGACGACGGCCCGGTTCGAATCAGGGGAGATGCCCGGAGGTCAAATGAGAGCCGAATACGAGGAAGACCTGCACGCAGAGCTTGGGTACCGCCTCTCGGGCCGGCGCGAAGTTGCCCAACGTGAGTGGTTTTCGCTTCGCGGAGATCCGAATGAGGTAGCGCCAACACCAAAGGCGTTCAAGAAGCTGGTTGCCCGCCTACGCACGGCCGCGTGGCGCAAGGTTCCCGGCAATCTTGAGCGGCTGTCGGCGTGGAGAAAAACGCCAGCGTCGCGGGCGGTAGATCGGCTCGCGTGCAAGGCCAGGTATTGGCGCACCAGCGCGAAGAAACACAAGCGCGTACCACACCTGTGCGGCATCTGTCGGCAGTCTGGGCACAATCGAAGGAGGCACCAGTGAAGCAGGCGGACATGTTCGGCGCCGAAGATGAATGGGAGCCATGCACCTGCCCGTGGGGGGCGGTTGTCGGCGGAAAGGGCAGCGACGTTCCGCCGACCACCGGCCCAGAGAATTGCAGTTGCGAAGTGCACAGGGATGAATGGGCGCAGCAGGCGCAAGAACGCAGGGACGAGCAGGCGCGCGCGCAGTGGAAGCCGAACAGAGCCAGCCGCGCCATCGAGCAAGCGCGCGTCGCCAGGGTGGCGAGCGGCGGCCGCAGCGAAAACGAGCGCGAGCTGGCGGCCGCGCTGCCGGGTCCGATGGCCGCGCTCCTCGAGATAGCGGTACCGGGTTGGATCAAGCGTCTCCGGTTGCTCTCACCGGCCGAGTTCGAGGCGAGACGCGCGGCGCTCGTCGATTCGATCTCCGGTCCGGGCAGCGCGCAGCTGGTCGACCCCGCCCGCCGAGTCAGCGCGAAGAAGGGCGAGCCGGCCGCGAACTTCAACGTCCTCGCCGAGACGCTGGCGGCGCTCTCGTTCCAGCGCGGTGGCGTGGCCTGGTGTGGGATGCACTTCGAATCCGTCGGCTTGACCGAGAACGAGTATTTGCGCCTGCCGAAGTGCAAATGCTGCGAATGGCCGGAGGCAACAAAATGAGTCGCAATCCAAATGTCACCCTTGGCTGTGCTGGTGCTGCTGCATTGGAAATCATGGCACGCAAGGTCAAGTACCCCGATTGGTACGGCCCCGGCAAACGTATCAAGGACGCAGCGTCTAGGGCCTATGGGAAAGCCAAGGCGCGACGTTTGGCTGATGCTGAGGCCTGGATAGTCGAAGTGAGGTCTCGCCGTGCCTGATGCGCCAACGTCCCTGGCTGGATTGCGTAAGGAGATGCGACGCGAGTTCGACCATGTGCAAACTGCGCTTGGTGATGTGCTCCGTGACCTGGACAACATCAAGCGTTGCCTGGGCGTGATTATGAAGCTGTCACGACACCTACACGGCGACATGGCCAGTCGCAAGGTGAGACGCCGCGGTGTGCGCTGAAACACCCGGGTTTCGAAGCTGACACTCTAGAGCCGCGCGAGTTGTTTCCGTTACAACAACCGGTCCCCAATGACCGATGACGAATTGGTCGCACGCGCGCTAGAGGTCCTACAGCGTAGGGTTAATGCCACACCCGCGCCCAGTGTAACCGTGGCGCAGCTATTTGAACGCTACCAGGCCGCCCGGCAGCATACCAAGGGATGGCGGGTAACGTCATGCAACCTGCGCGCTGTGTGCTCCGTGACTTACATGGATGGTGTACCGCCGCTAGGCCAGCGCGACGCGATGAGCCTGCGCGTTCTGGACTGGACCGACTACCGAGCGTTTCGTCTGTCCGAAGAATGGGCGGTAGGACGTAAGCGTACAGAGTGGTCGGTTGACCAGCACCTGCACAGCCTAAAGGCGATGCTTAACTGGGCTGTCGATGAGGGGCGCATCCCGCACAACCCACTCGAGCGCGCCAGGGCGCGAAGTCACAGCCGGCGCGAGATAGCCCCCGACGAGAGCGCGATAGAGCTGCAACTGGGCGAGGCGGACGTGGGTATGCGCTACGTGGTGCTTGCCTCCGCCGACGCCGGGATGCGGCGTAACGAGATTCGGCTGTGTCGGCATGACTGGGTAGACGTGCGCGGAAAGCGGATCCACCTGGCTGCCGAAGCCTGCAAGGGCGGCAAGGCTAGGTCAGTCCCGGCTACGAAGCGCCTACTGGACGCGATTAGCGCCGTTCCCAGGCATGTTCGGTGCCCTTGGGTACTGGTTAACCCAGAGACCGAGCAGCCCTATAGCGGCAACAGCTTCAGCCGATGGTTTCGTCAGTTGGCCACAGATGCGGGCATGCCGCACGTACACCTGCACGACAACAGACACGGCGCGGCCACGAACGCGGTAGCTCGTGGCGCGAAGTTGACGGCGGTTCAAAAGATGCTCGGGCACGCGAACCTGATCACGACGTTCACCTACGTGAATGCGCGCGAAGACGACCTCGACGCGGTCCTGGGCGCTATCGAATCGGGCATAAAAAACGACCGGCGCTAGGCATCGTTGACACCGAGTCAATAGGCTATGTCGATTTTTCGTTACTGAACAAGTGTTCGTAAGTACTTGTGTTTCCGGTTATCGTACATGTCGTTGGCGGGGTAAGGTAAACCACATTGGGTTGACAGGGAAAACCCGATCGGATATCAAGGATGGGCTGGTCATGCCTCCCCTGAACCCCCAAGCCAACGCCTCGCTCCCCGCTCGCATGGCCAGCACCAAGCGTGAGTCGCAGCGGGACGTTGCCCTGGTGGTTCGCGGAACGGAGTAGACAATGTCGACGCACCGCGATGGAGTACATCAACAACATGTATCCCACACCCCCGAGAGTGGTGGGCCTTCGACCCCCTGTCCGGAAACCGATGACACGTCGGTCCAGCAATTCGCGGCCCTCTTCGCTTGTGAGGGTGTGCCATGGGCAGCGGCTACCGCGCTGGCACGCCGCATCCTGCTGACCGGCGCTGGGTTGCGCCAGGGTCGAATCACAGAGGCCCAGGCAGAGGAGCGCATCGACCGGCTGGCCGGCGCTGTGTTCATGGCATCCCGTGCGCTTGGGAGGGCAGCTTGACCCCCTCAGCCTATCAGGCGCTGGTTGAAGCCAAGCTGCGCGCTGCCGGCTTCACGTGGCAAGCGGCTAAGCGAATGGCCGTAGCCGAGGCCGACCGGCATTTCGCGGAGCGAAGGAAGGTGCGGAAGCCATGAGCGCCGTAGTGACCGACGAGGGCAGGGCGGCGGCTCACGTGGCCTGGGGGGCGTGCCGCGTGTTTGCTCCGCTGGGCGGTCATTCCGCTGGGTGCGACCGTCTTTCTCAGGCTATCGCCGACGCGCGAGCCCGTGAACGCGCAGCCGTCGAAGCCGAATGGATCGAGAAGTTGCAGGAGGGGGTGAAGAAGCCGTGAACTGCCTCGAATGCGGATACGACATGTCAGTACGTCGCACCATGCGTGGTGGTACCGACCGCTCGCAAATCACAATCCGTGAGCACGTGTGCAAATGCGGTCATCGGTACATCTCAGAGCAACGCATTACGAGACGTTTGACCGCTATTAGTACCATACCGGTATCACAGGGACCGCACACCCCTGTAACACCGACAGGACAGGGAACGGCTGAAAACAGCCGGTTTAGCGATGTTCCCTGCGATAGCTCTACCTTGAGGGGGGAGGGGGGGTGTCTGTCTCCGATCCGATCTGACTCTGTTTCCGACTCTATCCGGACCTTAGTTGTCTCCGATCCGGATCTGTCTTTGGATCACTTCCAAGGAGTTGATCCCGCGCGCGCGAAGCGCATGCCGTACCCGGCCGCTTTTACGGTCTTTTGGGACAACATCGGAAGTACGAGAGACAAGGGTCTCAAGTCGGACGCCCTGAAGGCCTGGAACAAACATGGCCGGCCAGCCGCTGACTTGTTGATAGCGAAGTGGTCGGAGTATTTGCAATCGTTGGGCGACACGTACCCGAAGAACGTGAGCACCTGGCTCAATGCGCGCGGTTGGGAGGAGACCTACGGGTCTCCGAAGGCGGTAACCAAGGTGGAGAAGAAGTTCGAGGAGACACGCGCCATGTGGCAGGCGGGTCAAGAATGGGCAAAGGAGGGGGCGAAATGACTGACAGCGACAAGCCGAAGTTTGCCGAGCTGATGGCCGCACTCGGAGCAGGCATGGCGATGACCGTGGATAAGGCGCAGCTCACGGCCTACTGGCTGTTTCTGGGCGACCTGGCCATCGAAGACTTCGAACGCGCCGTTGGCGTTGCTGGGCGCACGCTGAAGTGGTTTCCCAAGCCCGCCGAGCTACGCGAGCTTGCCGAAGGCCCGCGCCGCATCACCGCCGCCATGCAATGGGCCCACGTTCGCCGGACCATCGACACCATCGATATCTACGGGTCTCCGGACTTCGGCGCCCTGGTCAACGCGGTTATCCATTCACTCGGAGGCTGGAAGGAACTTTGTGAGTTGGATATCGAAGAACTTAAATGGGCCCGCAAAGACTTCGGGCGACTCTACGACGAGTTTAGCGCCAAAGATTTGACGGCGCTGCGTACCGTCGGCCACGTCGGCGAGTTCGGTAAGGCACCAACCTGGTGCGCGCTCGAAGGCACGCCGAAGCCTCCCAAGATGCTCGGGACCAAAGAGAGCAACGGCGTATCAGACCACGTTCGCAAGCTCGCCGATTCCAAGTCCGTCAACCAACTAGCGGAGGGTAAGTCATGAGCAATCCTGGTCCATGGTGGCGGTGGAAGCTTTGGTGCGCCCTAAATTGGCTGCATGTGTCGTTTAAATGGCGATGGCTCGACCGAGCGTGGGCGGCAACAATCGCTCCCGATTGGCTAGGAGGACCGGGGACCAACTGTGGTGAAGGGGATCCGTTTTGAGCCCCGTAGGCATCTACGTCACGACATCCGGCTGGACCGTGTATCGCTGGCTTTGCGCCGCGCACGTCAAGGCCCGGCAAGCGCAAGGCTGGACGTGTGAGCGAATCGGAGACGTGACGTTCCCATGCGAGGACTGCGGACGACAAGCAAACGGAGGCGCGAAGTGAGCCATAAGCCTGGTCGGGAATGGCGCTGCCACGACTGCATGGAGCCAGCGGCTAACGGCCAACGGCGCTGTGCTAATCACGCGGCGGGTCATCGCCTGCGAGACAGGGCGCGATATCGCAAGCTGCGCCCTTTGCGGCTTGGGTGGTCTTCCTGGCTAGTTGAGAGAGGAGCTGGAATCTGATGTTTAAACAATCGCAGTACATACGCGCCAAACGCTCTACGCGGGCCGCTGCGGGGCTTTGCACCGACTGTGGCTGTCACCCCCCTGCCGAGGGTTACAAACGCTGCCGTGAGTGCATTGACGCAGCCCTGGAGCGCAAGCGAAGGGTAAGGGTCGGTCTGACCGAGCTTCCGGAGGATAAAGCCCTGGACGCGAAGCTTTCGGCCTTGGGCCGGTGCAAGTGCGGCCTTCTTCGGCCATGTGAGTCGTGTTTGCCGACCATCGGCGAAGTATCGGGCCGGCGGCAGTACGCGGGAATTGGATGGATTTTGTCATGAAGTGCCTAGCGTGCGGAGGACCGAAACCGGCGCAGGTATCGGTCTATCCGACAGAAGTCATCAACGCGGCGAGTAGGGCGCTGGAGGCACTAACCGGGTTAATCACACTCCTGCGACCAGACAGCGAGCGGGCGTTGGCCGCCGTTCTGATCAGTGACAGCGCTATCCGAATCATCCGCGATGGGCTAGCCAGTCATGAGCTGGCAATTAAGGGGGAGTGATGGAAGTCATCGGTATGAAGTTTGACAACGCATGGGCAGTCGAGATTAGCGGAGGTGTTGTTGCGTGTTTCCCCAGTGAGGAGAACGCGTATAGATATGCGTATTCGCTTAACCCTGACCCTGGCGCCCACAGGCGCGTCACGGTTTTCAAGGTGTCCATGTCATGGGAAAAAACAGCGAAGGGGGAGTGATGGGCGATAGATTCGGGCGCGCGGATAACTCATCAGAAATAAAGGGGGATATGCTCTGCGAGGTGAGAAAAACCGGCAGTTTGGGCGCGCCGAAATCATGCCGCCCGTGGTGTGGGTTGCCACTGGACAAAGCGATGGTCATAGGCAACGGCTGCATCCAGAGACCAAAAGGGAAAACTGTCGATGGCGTGCTGCGCGTGTGGTGCGCGACAGAGTGCAGGGCGGATTTCCTCGCCAGCCATGAGAAGGCGATACGGGGGGAGGAATGAGTCGCTGGCGTACCCATTGCGTGATTCCGGATGTGCAATCGCGTCCTGACGTCAACACCGACCATCTGCGCCACATAGGCAATTACATTGCGGAAAAGCGGCCTGACGTCGTTGTGCAGATTGGCGACTTCAGCGACATGGTCAGCCTGAATAGCTACGCGCTAGGCAAGGCGGAATCCGAAGGCAGGCGCTATGCCGACGATATCGCCGACGCCAAGCACAGTATGGACAAGCTACTGGGTCAGATTCGCAAGCAAGGGCGCTGGCGACCAGAAATGCACCTGACGTTGGGGAATCACGAATATCGGATCAAGCGAGAGGCTGAGACCAATGCGCGGCTCATCGGTACTATCTCCATGGACGATTTGTGTTACCGAGACGCAGGTTGGCGAGTTCACGATTTCCTTCGTGTCGTCAAAATCGATGGGATCGAATACTCCCACTACTTCACGTCCGGTGTTATGGGCCGCCCTTGTTCGTCGTCTGCGGCTCTGCTCCGAGCACGCCATTGCAGTGCCACTATGGGTCACGTTCAAAAAATCGACCTAGCGATACACCCGAATACGCAACAGACCGCCCTGTTTTGCGGCATCGCCTATACGCACGACGAGCCGTATCTGTCACCACAGGGACAAGCAACACGGAGAGGGATTTGGATGAAACACGAAGTGCATTCAGGGGTTTATGACCCCATGTTCGTTTCGCTGGAGTTTTTGCGGAAAAAATATTCATGAGGTGTTTTCTCTGCAAAGCCGACATCTCTGACATTGGCGACGGGACTGGATACGGGGTTTGGCTAACCAGATACTGCGGGTCATGCTGGGCCTTCAAGGCGCGAGGCGAAGCCTTCAAGGCGCGAGGCGAATCGGCCCAAACGGCCGCGAAGACTGACCCAGTCAACCGCCCATCGCATTACTGCGTCAACGGCATGGAGTGTATCGACGTAATCGAAGGCCTGGGGCTCGGTTACCGGCTCGGGAGCGCGTTTGCCTATATCTGGCGAGCGGGGCGCAAGGCCAATGCCGTCGAAGACCTGAAGAAAGCGCGCTGGTACCTGGACCGCGAGATAGCGAACCTGGAGGGAAAGAAGTGACCCCCGTCCACGCACGCGGCATTGTCGGCTGGGAGTTCGCCAAGCACACTGGTAGCTGCGTTAGGTGCGACATGGCCAGCGATGCCTATCCGAGCCAAACGCACGGCGTAGAGCTGCACGTTGACACAGGGGCGCTGTGCGAAATGGGCCGCAAGCTGTTGGAAATCGAAGAGGAAGGGGTGACGAATTGAAGCGCAAACCTAAACCCGTGGTCTACATCCGCGACCCATCCGAATACTCGCCGCCTAAGACTCGCGAGCCATTGCCGCCACATGTCGAGCTGACGCCCGAGGTCATTCGGGGGTTGTACGACCAAGCAAAGAAGGGGAAACAGTGAGACCACCTGACGCATACGAGGTTCTCTGTGAAAGTTGTGGGTGGAGCGTCATTGTCAGACGCCGAAGCATGTTCACGCGACTGCGGGCCATGGCGCGTGGTTGGCTACATTTGGTCACTTGTTTTTACTAAGAAAAAGTCAAACAAAAAGCGAAAGTGACGATACATTACTTGACATTACCCTATAACCCTAGTAGGTAAGTAGGGTATGCCTGTGGGGAGGGCCGATTGAGCGCAGTACCAGCGGCACAACAGCGTGGTCTAGTCCCGTTTGCGAAGGGTCATGACCCGAGGCGGTCAATGGGCCGTTTGTCGCGGGCTGAACTGGATTTCAGGCGCGCTCTCGATGAAGAACACATCCCGAAAGCGTCGGCGCTACTGGGCGACATCTTCGAAGCGGCCCGAGGCGGCGACATGAAAGCCGCTGAGCTGTTCTTCAAGGTCTGCGGGCTGATCAAGAAGCCGACCGACGACGCAGCGATCGCCGAGACAGCCAAGGCGCTGCTGGACGGCATGATCGCAGAGGCGAAGGCTAGGCGATTGCCGTGAGTGGCGAAGACGAGCGGCAGCGAGTCGGATATATGGGCACAGAATCAATAGCGCTGTCAAGGCCCAATGTAGGCACCAGCCAGAATCAGGTACTTACGCAGAGTGCTGATAGCAATTTGCACTGGGAAAAGCGACTAGCCGCCGAAGGGCTGGCCCCATTGGACTGCGCTGGCGACAAGGGAATCTCTGCCCGTCGCTTCCCCGCTGACGACTCCAGCCACGTCGTAATGGCATCGGCCGTAGAGCGTTGGCAAGCCTGGGCGCGCTCGGTGCTTGGTGACCATCTGTTCACCTCGCCCAAGCACCGCGCCGTCTGGGAGTTATACGCCGCTGGCAAGAGCTACTCCCAGATTCAGAACGCCGTAGGTGGCTCCAGGCGCGCTATCAGTTGGGCTGTAGCTGCCGTCGAGAGCGCAGCACCTCCTAAGCCTTGCGGCAACCCATGGCGCCAGGACCATAGGGGCCACGGCGCCGCGAAAGACCCTCGAATCGTCTGGTATGCGGCTAGGCGACGTCGCAGGGCAGCACTCAAACAAAAGGTAGAACCGATGCCACCGAATCCCATCACGAAGTTCTCGCGAATCATCCTTGCTCGAAACGAGGAGTTGGAAATCACGGGCAGACGCCCCGCGGTAATCCTGCAAAACGTCACTGGGCGTTTCGTGAACGGCGGTATCGAGGTGTTGGGGCAAGTCGATGCCTTCACCAAGGAGGTTCACGCATTCCCGTATGTAATGTGGTTGCCGGCGGCGCGGATTCGCCAGGCTGACCGGATGCAGGAGGGGACGTAGTGTTTGCTTTGCTGGTGTGGCTGCACATGGCGAAGAACTGGATTGCGCGAGTCAACGGGGAAGCTGCATACATGGCTGTTTCTATTGGCATCTGGGAGCATCAGGCGAGGAACCCATTTCGGGTAAAGCAGGCGCGCATTGGCCGGATACAGGAGGGGTAGGAGTCGTGAAACCCGCCAAGCCGTTCTGGTCTCAAGTTCACTTTGGTCCTTCGTGTTGGGAATGGATGGGGTGCAAAGGTACCGATGGATACGGACATCGGCGGCACGAAGGCAAGGTAACTAAAGCGCACCGTTTATCATGGGAGGAAATCAACGGCCCAATCCCGCCTGACATACTTGTCCTGCACCGATGCGACAATCCCCCGTGCGTGCGTCCCGATCACCTGTTTCTTGGGACAAAGGCCGATAACGCGGTGGACATGTGCACCAAGGGGCGCCAGCGCCGTGACAAGGGTCAGCATCATGCGGCCAAGTCGCATTGTCCGCGCGGTCACGAATATGCCGGCGACAACTTGCGAGTTTACCGGGGCAGCAGGTTCTGCCGGGCTTGTCAAAAGCTGGCCGCCGCCGAATATCACCGCAATTCACAGACAAAGGAGGCACCGTGAAGTTCCCCGGCAGCCTTGTCCCTATCAAGAAATTGGCGCGGAAGTGGTCCCAGGGATTGAGGCCGACCGAGAATCGCTGGACCGCGACGCACCTTCGAGTGCAGATGCGCCCCGACGGCTGGGCGACGTGGACTGAGGATGAGCGGCGCAAGTGGCAGAATGCCAGGAAGCGAGAGCGACGTGTTCGCGCTGGTCGTCGCGCTTAAGGAGCTGACACGTACGACGCCGGGTCTGCGCTGGGCTTTTCGGCCGTTCATGAGGCTCTACGTCTGGCTCTGGCTTCGGCGCTGTGCGCGGCATTGGCGTAACCATGGAACTCGAAGCCGCGATTGACGAGCTGCTAGACCTGGTTGGCGATGAGCCTGACGGGTTCAGCGACGAAGCCGTCCTCCACCTGGGACAGCTTGCGATAGCGCGGTGCCAGGCGCCCACGATCATCCTGGTAGGTGGTAGACGGTTCGGCAAGTCATGGGTCATCTGCAAGATGGCCTTCAACATCGCCAGAGCCCGGGCCGGGGTTACATGCGTTCTCATCGGCGCGACCCAGGGAAGCATCAGCCGTATCTTCTGGCGCACCCTCAAGGAGATGGACCGTGACTATTCCCTTGGTTGCACGTTCCTAAAGGGCGTCGAAGGCTGGGGGGCGACGCTGCCGAACGGCTCCCAGGTCATCCTGCTGCCGGTGGACAGCGAGGAAGCGGCCGACAAGGCGCGTGGGCTTAGCAACGTGGCGTTCGTGGCCGTCGATGAGTCACAGCGGTACAAGTCTAGCGTCCTGAACTACTTGGTGCTTGATGTCATCAAGGCCATGTTTATCGACTTACGCGCGAAAGGCGGGAGCGCCCAACTACTGCTGGCCGGCACGCCGAACCCAGCAGGAAAGGTTGGTACACTTTGGGACTACATGACCCGGCCGGGAGCAGTCGTGTTCACCGGCACCGTCTACGACAACACCAAGCTCGGCACTCGTGAGGCGATTGAGAAGGTCGTCGACGAGATGCTGTCAGAGGAAGGGAAAGACCGTGAAAGTACGTGGTATCGCAGGGAAATCCTCGCGGAATGGGTCGTCGAACTCGCGCACCGTGTCTATTCGTTCAACGACGAAACCAACACCGAAGCCATCCCGGCCAAGCGCTTCGACCACTACGCAATCCTGGGTGATATCGGCGTCAGGGATGCCGATGCGCTCGCCACGGTCGGTTGGGGCGACGGAGACCCAACGCTCTGGCTCGTCTGCGAGGACATTCGGCGTGGGCAAGATACCCTGGCGCTGGCTGATGTACTTGGACTGAGGATCGAAGAGTACGACCCAATCCTAGTGGCGCTAGATGGCGGTGGTCTAGGCCTCAAGGTCATCCTGACGCTTCAAAAGCTGTTCCCAGGCCTACCCATCCGCGCTGTGAACAAGCCCCCCGTCAACCTCCAGGTAAAGGCGCTCAATGACAGACTGCACCGCGGCTTCAAGTGCTCGAAAGACAGCCAGTTCTATAAGGAAATCCGTAACCCGACATGGGTTGACGGCATCGTGAACGGCAAGATTGACGAGAATGGGCACAGCGACATCGTGCCGACCATGCGCTATGCAGCCGTAGAGCTCGCCTACTTGCTACCAGACGCGCCGAAGTCTAAGACCGAGGCAGAGATAGAGCGCGAGCGTTACATCGAGTCTGTGAGGCGGGGAGAGCGTCTGGCGAGGCTTGGGCGATTGCGGGATGCGCCATATGACCCCGAAGAGTTCGCGGACCACGACGCCACGGAGGGATACGAGTGAGCCGCCCCAAGTCAGCCCAGGCCAAGCACATCGATGACCGCGAGGTCCTTGCCGCGATCCGAGACATCGGCATCACGAGGAGGCGGAATGTCCCATGCAAATGGGCATTCACATGGGACATTGAGCTTGCGTTCCCTGGCGTGCATCCAAAGGTTCTCGCCGCGAAGCTGAAAGCCCTGGTGCGCCGCAAGCTGACCGATGGTTGCCCGTGTGGCTGCCGCGGTGACTTCGAGCTGACTGAGGCGGGCTGGGACATGGCCATCGCAGTGCCGCAGACGCCTAGGCAACTGAAGTACGACTAGCACGGCCCTCCCCATGCTGACTAGTCCAGCAGCATGGATCCGTCTGAACTTGCTCAATACCTCGCTGTCCTGCGTGACGCGGGGGTTAGCTACGCCAAGGTTCCGGTTACCGACTTCCCTGATCCGCCGTTTCTTTGCGTAGCCCTGGGAGATCTTCGGGGCGAAGCTGGCAGCGCTAGCGTCTCTCTGGTTGACCGCAAGGGCCAGCCGGTCAACCTGGACGAAGGCGCGCCCTGGAACGCTCGGGACCCGCTCGAGGAAGCTAACTTCCCCGGCAAGGCTGAGTAGTGGCGGGCGCAGAGGTCTCCAGCTACGACTGGTGGCGGGACGCTTCGCCGAAGGACCTGCATGACGCAGAGCGGGCGTCCATGGCCGTCAAGGCTCAGAAGCTGATTAACGACCTCCCCCAGGAGTCGTATCGACGCGACCGTGACCTGTTCAACATCCGGCTCTATGAGTGCAACCCGGTTATCAGCCTTTACAGTTTCGCGGGTCAATACTATGGCAACTCGAACACGCTCGCGCTGCCGCCGGCGGAACAGAGCATCAACAACAAGGCCAAGTCGGCGATCGATACCTTCTCGTCGCAGGTTGCCAGCACCGAGCAGCGTGCGCGGTTCAAAGTTATCGATGGTAATTATCGGCAGCGTAGGCGCGCCCGCGAGCTCCAGAACTTCGCCGATGGTCTTGCTGACGAAATCGGCCTACAGGCGCTCAAGAGACGAGCCCTCCTAGACGCGGCCATCCTCGAGAGTGGCGTAGGCTGCATCCAGTTCTTTGAGCGCGACGGCCGATGCGTAGCGGGCCGCGTCCTGGCTACCGAGCTGGCGATTGACCCCCTGGACGGCCTGATTGACGGTCAGCCGCGGGCGCTCTATCGGCGCCGTCCCGTGCCGCGAGCCGTGGTCATGGCTGACTATGGCGACACAGACGCCAAGCGCAAGGCCATCGAAGAGGCCAACGCGGTTAGCGCCGGTGGAGCGCCAGCCGACCATATCGAAGTGTTCGAGTCCTGGTCTCTCAAGTCGGGTCCGAAGGCCAACGACGGGTGGCATGTCATCGCCCTCGAGACGATGGGCAGCGACTTAGTGGTCGAGAAGTACGAGAAGCCGCGTCACCCCATCGTGTTCTACGCCGTAGAGAAGCGGTTTACCACGGCCTGGGGCCATAGCCTCATGACGCAGGCGCGCGGACTGCAACTGCGAATCAATCTGAACAGCTACCGCATCGACCGCGCTCAGAAGCTCTTTCACGCGGGCCACATCTACGTCGATAAGACCGCCAAGATGTCTAAGACGTCGATGTCGAACGAAATCGGCACGGTCTGGGAGGGTAACGGCCCCAACCCGCCCCAACAGATTACGTTCCAGGCCGCGACCAAGGAAATCTACGACCAGGTCGAGAAGGATGGCGAGCGCATCTTCGAAAACCTGGGGATCAACATCGGCGCCGCCCATGGGACTACGGCCCTCGGCGCCAACGCGCCAGCCGAGGCGCTCCGCGAAGAGAAGACCAAGGGTGACCAGCGCAACAGCGTGCGCCAGCAGGACTGGGAACAGTTCCACGTGGACTGTATCAAGGCGGGCCTCGGTGTCGTGGCTGACATCGTTGGCGACGGTAAGTCCAGCTACAAGGTATCGGCACCCGGTAAGCGCGGCCTGTCTCAAGTCGACTGGAAAGACGCCGCCCTCGACGAGAAGAACTACCAGCTTTCGGTCAAGCCTGCGTCGGTGATTCCGACCGAGCCCGCCGCTCTCATCGCTCACGGCAAAGAGATGGTCGCCGCCGGTGTTTGGACGCAACGCGAGTTCGCGGGCTACCTGCAGGACCTGGACGCCGACGGGCGCACCAATCGCCAGATGGCGCAGCAACGAAACCTCGAGAAGACCTACGAGCGCCTGTTGTACGACAAGGCAGCCGCTGCCCAGCCAGACGAGTTCACCAACTACCAGATGGCCATCGAGCTCGGTAGCGAATACCTGGCACAGGGCGAAGAAGACGAAGTGCCCGAGAAGCACTTAGACCGCGTGCGGCGCTACGTGAAGCGCTGCAAAGACTTCGACGCAAAGACCAAGGCGGCAGCACAGCCGGCGCAACCAGCGCAAGGCGCGCCGGCGCCTCCAGCGGCGCCTCCACCACCGCAGTAATTGGCCCTCCCCATGCTGACTAAGTCGACGCATGGCGGACGAAGAGACGACCGAGAGCACTGGCGAAACCGCGGAGACCGATACCGTTGACGAAACGGCTGCGCCCGCAGAGACCACGGACACCGGGACCGAAGCCGCTGCCGAACCGGCAGAGACCAAGGAGGCCGAGACGGGGAAGCCGAAAGAGGAACCCGCAAAGCCTGTTGAGATTCCCGAGGAGACCCTCAGAGCTGCGGCTCAGAAGTTCGCAAACCGTACGATGGCTGCGGCCCGGCGCGCCGAGTCCGCCGCGAAAGCGCTGACCACTGAGAATGCGACCCTCAAGCAATCGCTTCAGACGCACACGGACTTCGTCAAGGAGTTGCGTGAGAACCCATTTGCCGCGATTCGCCGCCTCGGGTTCAACAGCATCAAGGAGTTCGTCCAGAAGGGCATTGACACCGGTGGCGAGCCCAAGGCGCCATCCGCCGATGACCGCGTTACGCAGCTCGAGAAGCTGATCAAAGAACGCGACGAGAAGGCCGAGGCCTCTCGTATCGCCGCCGAGGTGGCCAAGTCGCAGGCTGCCGTGTTCAGCGCCATCGACAAGATGGCGGACCGCTACGACTTCGCCACCACAGAGGTCGGCCACGACGAGCTGTGGGACGCCATCACCGAGTATCACCAGTTGCACGGGGAATGCCCTGACAACGCCGTGTTCGCGTTGGCTGACGAGGTCGAAAAGACCCTCACCAAGAAATTCGCGAACGTCAAAAGGTTTCGCCAGGACCCAGGCGCAAAAACGGGTCAACCCGCACCGGGCAAAGCCGCGACCGGTGCGCGTAGCGGCAAAACGCTGACAGGTAGCTCGACTTCGGGAGCCCCCGGTAAACGGGAGTACTCGCTCGACCCGGACGAACGCCGAAAGCAAGTCGTCGAGGACATGCGCGCCGCTGGCGAGCTGTAACTCAAAGGATTTGACCAATGGCTCTCAATGCAACGTCACTGAACGCGTACGTCAAGAGGACCTACGATAACAACTACATCGACAACTCGCTGGTTGCGGTTGCCGACTCGACCCTCAAGCCGCTCAAGAAAGAGACTGACGGTAGCGGTGATAACTTCTCGTGGCTGGCCGATGTCGATGACGTCGACGGCGGTTCGCCCGACTTCACGACTGCCCAGGGCAGCGCGACCAACAACAGCAATACCATCGGCTCGAAGTTCCTGAGCGATTGGTTCCCGTACTCGGACGTCGCTCAGATCACCAGCGACATCATCGGTCGTACTCGCAACAACGACGGCGCTTGGCAGAAGGCCGTTGACGTGGCGATGAAGAAGAAGATGCGCGCCATTCAGCATAACAACGCGGTTGTGCTCCAGGGTCGTGGCTGGGGCGAGGTCTCTCAGATCACCGCGCCCTCGGGATCGACGTTCAAACCGCTGATCGCCTCGGACATCACCAAGTACATCCGCGGCATGCCGCTGCACTTCAGCTCTTCGCTTAACGCAGCGGTGCTGCGGTCGGCGACGGTCCTGTACGTCACGGGCGTGACGTATACCCTGGGATCGGAGCTCGTTACCTGCTCCGGCACCATGGCGTCGGTCGGCGCGGTGGCCAACGACTGGGCTTTCCGTGCTGGCGCTCGCCAGAACTCGGCTACCCCGGTTCGTCTGGTTCCGGTGGGTCTGGGCGGGTTCTTCCCGAATCAGGCCGCCGGCAACATCGACATGGCCGACGCGACCATCACGAACTTGCTCACCGTTGACCGCACGCAGAACAGCCGCCTCTACGGCACGTTCATCGATGCGACGGGCGGCGGGTCGCTCCTGGGCGCGCTCATCGACGCTTCGCAGGAAGCCATCACGGTCGGCAATGCGAAGAAACTGCAGTTCTTCGCTTCCAAGGCGAACTACGCCACGGTTGCTAAGGACCTTAACAACGCGGTCCAGTACATGGACAATAGCGGGAACAAGAGCATCGGGACGCGGAAGTTGACCATCTACAGCGATGGTGAGGCTGAGGCGACCCTCGAGGTCAGCCGCACCACGAATGACGCTCAGGTGTGGGGCTTCGACCCCTCGCAAATCATCCTGAAGTCTATTGCCGGGGCGCCGCACATTGATGCCGAGGATGGGCTCCAGATGGCTCGCCAGGCGGCGGCGGCGGGATACGAAATCCGCTGGTTCCAGCAGTACCTATATCAGTTCGCCAATCCGGCGGGCGGGGTTCGCATTCAGCTTGTGTAAGCCGCTCTCGGGGTCGGTGTAACAGCCGGCCCCGGGGCGCTACATCTTTCCGAAAGGCAAAGCAAATGGCAGTCACGCGAGCACCGCTCACGATGAGGACGCGCGGAACCAGCCGACGCGGTGAAATCACTATCTCTGGCACCATCACTGTCGGAGCATCTGGCGCGGTCACTTCGGTGACTGGCGAGGAAGCTCCGAACATCACTGGCGCAGCCGGTAGCGCCGGATCGGTACTGAAGGACGCAGCAGCGGGGCGTTACAACATCACGCTTCTGCGGAAGTATAAGAACATCCGCTTTGGCAGCCCGCCTTGTATCCTTGGTCCAACTACTGCGGCGTTCGGCAACACTAACGCCAATATGTGCCAGTGGCGTCCTAGCGGCTCTGCCGGACAGGGATTCACCATTCAGGCTCTCCTGGCCTCCACCGGGGCTGACACCGACGTTCTCAGCACAAACGTCATCCACTGGGATATTTACGCGCAAGAGGTTTGACCAATGGGCAAGTTTGGCAGCATGATTGCGAAGGCCGTTCCGCCACCGGGGAAACTCGGTCGTGGACTCCCCGCCATGGATGATGGCGACGGCCCCGACGCTGAGGGTGCGTCCGATGAGGATGCCGATCATGCTGCCGAGCTTTCCGTTGCGGAAGCGTTCCAGCAGGCAGTCAAGAGCGGGTCGGCCGAGGATGTTCTCTCGGCTTACAAAGACCTGATGGATACCTGCAAGGGGTACTAAATGGCCACGACAGTGGCGCAGCTCGTCGATGAGGCGAAGGCGCTAGCCGACCGTCGCAACGACGCAAGTATTCCTGACGCCGATTGGGTTCTCTACGTCTCTCGAGGCGTAGAGGACTTGTATCGGTTGCTCGTGAGCCTTGACCCAGGCTCGTACTTCTCGACGGCTGACTTCTCGCTTACCGGCGGCCTCTCGACGGCGGCCACGTTCAATCTCGCGCCATCTGCTCTGACGGCGCGCCTTGCTACTGCCGCTGCGCTTCCTGCTAACACTGCCAGCGGCGGGCCTGGGCCAGGCCGTGTGCTGCAAGGGAACGCAAACGGGGCGCTTACGGTGGATGGTACCGCGACGGCGCTGAATGACTTGATCCTGGTCCAGAACGAGGCGAATCAGAATAACAACGGGGTCTGGCAACAGATTGTCGTCGGCACTGGCAGCATCCCGTTCATTCTGTTGCGCGTCTTCAACTTCGACCAGGCGTTGCCCACCGAGATTCAGGTGGGCGCCACGGTTACCGTCACGGCTGGAGCGACCAACGCAGGTAAGACGTTCTACGTCTCGTCGTTCGGCGGCACCGTTGATAGCTCCCCGATTGTCTTCACCCAAGGCACCGGCATCAACTTCCGCGCACTCCATGGCCTGGACCTGAATCCCGACACCACGAACCGGCGCACGGTGCCTCGACGCAACTTCAGGGAGCGCAACACAGGGCGCCTTGGAAACTGGACGCCGACCCTGTACTCGGTGGACCGCGCCTATGACCTGCGCGCGCAGAACATCGTCATCACTCCATACGAGTTCGCTGGTGGCTCTTACCGCGTCTACTACCGAGCTGCGCCGTACAAGTTCACGTCCATCAGTGACACGACGACGCTTGACTTCCAGCTCGACCCCTACAGCGAATGGATCGTAATCAAGGCAGCTCGCAAGGCGCTGAAGATCGAAGAGACCGACGCGGCGCCATGGTCTGAGGAGCTTGCCGAGCTGCGCCAGTCGATCACCGACGAGCACACGCGCGACGATACCGAGCCGTTCATCATCGCCGACGTCGAAGGCGATAGCAGCGGCGGTAGCTGGGGCTTCCCGTGAGCACCCCCGTCACCCACACGATACTGCCCAGAATCGGCGACGCCAATCTACAGCGGCTGGCCGATACCACGGAGCGATCGATCAACAAGCTCGAGGCGCACCCGTTCGCCAATGTGAAGATTCTCAACAACGTCGTCGTCGGCGCTGGCGACACGCGCATATATCACGGACTCGGGTACAAGCTCACCGGCTACTGGATCATCTCGGCGGTCGGCGACGTGAGACTGGCCGTTGGCGCAGCTCCCGAGACCGCAGACCCGTCGAACTACTTCACGCTGCGCGCCAGCGTCGGCGGTATCAGCATCAACCTGGCGGTGTTCTAGTGGCAGTCCGAGCAAGCGGCGATGCATTCGCCGGTGTTGCCGGCGGTGATCGACAGGCTGGTGCAGCTATACTGCTTGACGCAGTCGCCGCAGGCCGCCGTGCACGCCTTGGCCACCGTCCAGCCGTCGCACCAGAAGGACACAGCGCCCTGCTCTGTGCTGATCGGCTCCTGGTCACACGCGGCGAACATGAGCGAAAGGGCCAGCAGGGCGGCCTTGATAGTGGTATGCATGGGTGGCTCCTTTGTCGGTTGGTCGATGAAGGGGTTAGACGCCGTCTCGGGTTCCAGCCCTTGGCGGCGTCGCTACGTATAGGGGTAGATTCCCCCGGTTCGGCTTCGAATGCAAGCGGTGTTCGATGCCTCTAGGCCGGTCACACCTGACCGTGTCCCTGGCCACGGGTCTAGCTACGTCCATCGACGACAAACAGCTGCCCATCGGACAGGGGGTTATCGAGCTTCAGAACGTGCGTCAGGGCCGCGTGGGAGAGGTTGTGCCGCGTCCCTCGACCAAGGCGCTTGCTACGGCCATGGTCGGCACGGGGGACGCGCTGACGGCCCCCTGGGCGCTTGGGACGCTGCGCGGGGAACTGGTGTCCCTGGCCGGTGTAGGCAAGCATCCCGTGAGCACGTGGAGTCCCACGGATGCAAGCTGGGCCACCGATGTCTACGGCCCGACCTATCAGTCGGGCGCCATAGCCACGACACGTCGCGGCCCTGTCATGTCATCCCCCACGCGCGTCGCGGGGCTTGGGGTGACTCCTGCAATGGCCTATGCCTCAGGGTACTATTTTGTAGCCTATCAGACCTTCCCGCAGGGCAGTGGGACGCTAGTCCTGCATGAGATGGTCATTGATGCTGCCACCGGGACCGTGATCATCGACTACATCATCGATGAGGGGATCGCATTCGCCTACGCCACCGTGGGAGTGGTCAACGGGTATGCCGTTTTTGCCAGGTTTTCTGGCGCCGGGCTGCTGGTAGCCGATAGGTATCAGATTTCCGCGCTCAGCGCTCCCCCGGCGTCTCAGTTGCTCGCCCTCAACACTGCCACGACCAAGCCGATCGACATCATCGTAAAAAACGCTACCACAATGGCGGTTCTCTACGGAGATTCGGCCACTGGCAACCTGGCGGCGGTCGATTTCGTCCCTTCAACACTTGGTGTCACCAACTGGATACCTCGTACGTCTGCCGGTGTTGCGATTGCCTCTGGAAGTGGCGCCTGCTGGCTACAGGACTTTGGGAACGCCGGGACTCAGAGCATCGTCGATACGAGCGCTGGGACAACCAATGTGCAGTGGGCGTTGGCTGCGGCTGGCGCAACTAGGAACGCGACAACGTCATACGTTGCCGACGCTGCCCCGGTCGCCACGATAAGTGTCACGGGATTCACGACATCCAACAACGCAACCGGTGAATTCGTCGTGATTACTGATCAGGGCGTTCCAACGTCTAGCGCCATTACCAGAATATCGGAGCGCTTCGGCGGTGCGATTGTTGGCGGTCAGACCTTCTATCGCGCAACCCACCTTCGTTCTCATGCTTTCCAGCAAAACGGAGAATGGTACGTTTGGTTGGAGTATCCGTCTAACCTGTCTGGCGCGCGCTACCTGGCGCGTATCGAGACCAGCTATGGGCTATCCGCCGGTACCCCGGGGCCTGGTGGCATCGTCTCCAAGTCGCAAAACGGACAGGTCCCGATCACGTCATTCCCGACCTGGATAAGCCACGTCGTATCGCCGGCTGCCAATTCATGGGTAACGGCCGACGAGGTACAGTTACGCCTTGCGAACCAGTCCGCTGGGTTCAATCCCATCTCCACCGGTATCGAACTCGTCACGACGACGTTTAAACAGCCTGGGGATACAACCACTGGAACGCCGCGTGAGGCGATCGATTCTCTGTTTGTCCCCGGGGGGACGCTGGGCCAGTTCGACGGGAAGACATATGCTGAAGCGGGATTTGCGTATAACCCCGAGAAGCCAGGGATAGCAGCATCTGGCGTTGCCGGCGCCCTGACGGCCGGGTCAACCTATTACTACAAAATCGTTTTCGCCTATACCGATACGTTTGGGCGCGTCTGGCGTTCGGCGCCGAGCCTGGCCGCGTCCCAGGCTCTGGGCGCTAACACAAGCATGTCTCTGTTGTTTCAGACGCTCAGAATCAGCGAGCGGTCGGTTCCATTCGTGGCATCGTCGCGCAAGGGAGTCACGATCGAAATCTACCGCGGCGGCGCCAACGATAACGTAACGTTCCAGTTGGTGGGCGCTGTGGCGAATGACACATCTGTGGACACCATCGCCTACGTCGATTCGCTGTCAGACACGAATCAGGCGACCGGGTTGTTTCTCTATACGAACGGCGGCGGCGTTCTACCCAACGACACTATCCCCGGCTTCTCATCTATCGCCGTGGCCGGGAACCGTCTCTACGGCGTATCGACCGATGACCCGCAAGCCGTCTGGGTCTCTAACCAGTTCATCCCTGGACTTGGACTGACCTTCTCGGAGCAGAACAAGCAGATTATCCGCGACCAGCATGGGCCAATCTATAGCATCGCGGCACAGCCGAATGGCGTCATAGCCGTGTTCAAGGCGGACGCGGTCTATGCCATCGCTGGAGACGGCCCTGACCAGGCTGGTCGAGGCGGTTTCCAGACCCAGCTAGCGTCCATTGGCACAGGCACCACGAACCCGCGCAGCATCGTCGAGACGTCGCTCGGCACCGAATTCCTATCTACCGGTACGCGTCACGGTTGGTTTCGCGTCGGGTTGGGATTGACGCCCGAGTACATCGGCGGCCCAGTGGAGCGCTACATCGGCTCGACAGTAGTTGGCGCAGTGCTGGTGCCCAACGAATCCTCGACACGCTACTACCTCGCGACGGGCGGTTGCCTAGTGCACGACACCGTTACTGGCATCTGGACGTTCGATACCGGGACTGCGGCGACGTGTGCGACCGCATATCTCAGTGGAGCGGCGTACGGCACTGCGACCCCGTCAGTGATCGTGGACGACTTCGTATCCCAACCCGGGAACGATCCGACCGGCAACTATATCATGCGCGTGGTGACGCCATGGATCAAGATGGCCGACCTGCGTGGCTACGAACGGATCTATCGTGTAATCGGCGTCGGTGAGGTCAACTCTGCGCCCCCCGAAACGTCGGTCGATATGGTTGTGGCGCTACAATTGAACATGGTCGCGACCAATGTCGTGTCACAAACATCGCCATCGCTCCTTGGTCCCACGTGGGACTGGGAGATGCGCTACTCGACAAAGTCCGAGGCGGTGAGGTACGTCCTGACATCTCGCCCTGGGCAGTTCGACCACCCCGAAACCCTCAAGTGGTCCGCTATCGTCATCGAGTACGGCGTCAAGCAGGGAACGCGGCCCGGGTCGAGCGGCAAGCGCACTACCTAGCACGGCCCTCCCCATGTCGACTCATCTGACGGCATGGCGACGGCACCACAGGCTTACCCAGATCCAAACGACCCGACGAAACCGCCGCCCGGTGCTCCGCCGGCCGTTCCGCCACCGGCTGGCACTCCACCCGCGGCGCCCATGGTCAATCTCTCTGGCCCTAGCGCCGCCGGCCGACAGGGGTCTACAGGCTCGGATGTCGTAAACCCGCAGAACGGTCTTCCACCAAACTCCATGGTTCAGACCTACGGGACTGGTGGGCAGACTGTGGCCGACATCAAGAACACTCTTCAGACTGGGATCAATCAGGCCCTCCCTGGGCCGACCCCCACCGACTATTCGCCTCTTCAGCAGGCGACCGATACTGCCGCCATCAACCGAGCGCAAATGGTGGCCCAGCAGCAGGCTGCGCTTGCGAATCCGCACGCTGCGCCGACTACGGGTGGTGCGCCGCAGCTCGTCTCGCGCGACCTGGACTCCATCCGCAATAACCAGAATTCAGCGATTCAGCAGTTGCAGCAGGCCGCTAACGGCAACGTTCCCAGCGCCGCGCAGCTCCAGTCTCAGCAGCAGACCGATCGCGCCGCTGCGCAGCAGTTCGGCATGGCGAGCGCTCTTCAGGGCGGTATGAGCCCTGGGAATGCCCTTCGCCAGGCCTCGGAGGGCGCCGCCAGCCTGCAAGCCGATCAGGTCAACAACGGCGCCGTCAACCGCGCTAACGAGATGGCCAACGCCCGCCAACAGCTCGTGTCCGGTATCGCCGGACAGCGCGGGCAAGAGCAGGACCTCGCCGGTCAGAACGCTGGCCTGATTCAGCAGTCGAACCTGGCCAACCTGAACGCCAACCTGACGACGCAAGGGCAGAACCTGCAAAACAACCAGGCGTTGCTCGGCGATGTGAACCAGGCAACCGGGACCCAGGTGTCGGGTGCTGGTGCGTTGGCCGATGCGAACGCCAAAACCGCCGCCGCGACCAACGCGTATAACGGCTCGACCGCTGGCATGGTGAGCAATATCACCAAGTCTAAACTGATGCCCTGGAACTGGTAGCCGTGGCCCTTAGCAACGGTACGCTGCCACTTGGGGGCGACGACGAAAATAACTGGGAGACGCGCAACGCAGCCACGCCGTCTATCGACCTGGCGCCTACCGATTCGTTCGCTCAGACGCTAGGGCAGACAGGGCAACAGCCCTTTGACTCCACCGTAACGCCCGAGATGATGGCGCAACTGGACGGCGGACAGCCGGCCCCAGCCGATCCTAACGCGCAGTTAGCAGCCGCTCCGCAGGCGCCTGACGTGGCTACGCCACCGCCTGCTGGCGATACCTCTACGATGCCTCTGGAAGGCCACACGCAGGCTCCAGGAGGCCCTCAGACGGAGGCGCCGAAGCCAGATGCTGGCCCCACTGCTCCGACCGGTGCTGCGCCTCCTGAGACCGCGCTGGCGCCCCTTGGTGCGCCCCCTCCTCAGCCTCCCCTTACGGGTGACCCGACCAAAGACGTCCAAAACAACCTGGAGTGGCACCGCAAGCTTACCGACTACCAGGCATTGGCCCAGCAGCACGGGCAAGCGCTCGAGGCCAAAAAGGCCGATGTCGAGCAAAAGAAGGCTGACCGCGAACTCGCCATGGAGCAAAACGCCGCGACCATCAGAAATGATGAGTCCAAGCGCTACGGCGAGGAGCAGCAGCGGCGACAGGCCGCAGTCGATAAGACGGTATCTGAGCGTGCCGAGGCCTACGGCGACCTTTCCAAGGGCAACGGCTTCCTTGACCAGTCCATGGGTGATAAGGTGCTCGGGGCCATCATCTTTATGTTTGGCGCGCGCCAGCAAGCCTTCCAGAACGTCGCCGCCGCGCAGCTCGGGCAGGTCGGGAATGCCCAGAACGAAGGCCTCAAGGTCATCGACGGGATCATGCAGCGCCGCTACCAGCAGAAGAAAGACAAGCTGGCCGCCGCGTCTGACGCCGCCCTCGAAGCCCGTTACGGTTACAAGGATGCCGCCGAGAATCACCGCGCGGCACTGAATGACCTGGACGCCGATGCGGCCGCAAATCTGCGCCTAGCGGCCAAGGAAGCGGCCTCGCAGGGTGCGCAGCTTGGCACGGAGCAGGCTCGACAAACCGGGCTCATGGCGCACGCCGACCTGCTCAAGCAGGCGTCAGAGTACGAGTCCAAGATCCACGAGCGCGAGGAAGAGTTGGGCGTTAAGCGCCAGACCGCGGAGGCAACGCAGGCGGCAGCTAAGGCGCATTATGACCAGCAAGAGCGCCTGATCGAAGCCACCCAGGCGCATAACCAAGGAACCTTGGCCCTTGGTTGGGCCGGGGAAAAGGACCGCCATGAGGATCGGCAAGCCGCGCTAGCCGCCAAGCGTGAGACCGACGCAGAGAAGGCGGAAGGCAAGGAAGCCAAGGCAGCCGAGGACGTTGACAAGCGCACGCTGCGCGACCCCGACACGGGCGAGCCGATCGTGGAGCTGTCGCGACCCGGCGCCGTCGACAAGGCCGCCGAGAAGTTGACCGCCTCGCGCGCCTATTCCAAGGGACTGCGCGACCTGGCGGACGACGCAGAAAAGAATCACCGCGTCGCCCCGGCACTGCCTCTAATTGGCAACGTGACCGAAGCCTCGAAACGGCGCGACGAACTCTACGGGAACGTCATCGCGCGCGGTCGTAAGGCGCTAGACCTGGGCGTCTCCAACGCGAATATCCAGATCGAACACGGCAACGTTGGCGGCAGCGGCAAGGGCCTGTCGAGCATGCCATCCCCAGAAGTGCTCCGCCGAATGGCCGACGAAAACGACGCATTCGCTAATGAGCGGTTGCGCGCGTCTGGAAAGGCGCTAGGCGGCAGTGTACCGCCGAAGGAGCCTACAGGCGGCGCCCCGGCATCCACTGGCCGCCAGGCTACGCCGGCCGCTCCTGCTGCGCGGCCAAAGGTGATGAAGCTCGGCAACGTCGAATACCACCTGCAGGCCGACGGGACCTATCAGTAATGCCAACGTTCGAGGAGCTTCAAGCCCTCGGAGCCACTCCCTCAGACGCTCCGACGACGGCGCCGGCAGCTAAGGGGCTCACGTTCGAGCAACTTACGCAGATGGGCGCCAAGCCCGCCGAACCACTTCCTGGCGCCACGCACACAACCGCCCAGGATTTCGGACGTGGTGCGCTTCAAGGCGCTTCCCTTGGCTTCGGCGATGAAGCGGCTGCCGCCATCGATACCGGCATCTCGAAGATACCAGGCCTGCGAAACATTGCCCAGGCGCTGCATTCCAGCGACCTGCCTCCCCTGACCGGCGACGCCACCTACCAGCAGCGGCGCGAAGCCTATCGGGCGAAGAACGCAGCGGCGCAGCAGTCATCGCCCTACGCCTATGCTGGCGGCGAGTTGACAGGCGGACTGGCACTTACTCCGCTGGTTCCAGGCGGCGGAGCCAAAACGCTTGTTGGCGCTATCGGCAAAGGAATCAAGGTGGGCTCGGCGCTGGGCGCAGTCAACGCCCTTGGTTCATCTCAGGCTGACTTGACCAAGGGCGACGTAGGCGGCGCCGCTACCGACGTACTCTCTGGCGGTATGCTTGGTGGGCTCACGGGCGGTGCGCTGGGGGCTGCCGGCCATGTTGCCGGCAAGGCGCTGACCGGTAACGTCGACAAGCTGAAGAAATGGATCGGGGCTGACTTGGTCGGTGAGACCAAGGGCGCAAGCACGGCCACGGCAAAGAAGATGGTCGCCGATGACATCGACGATATCGCGGACGTGGTAACGAAGGATCCTCGGCTCGACAAGGCTGTCACGGCGGCGCAGAGCCAGCATCCAGAGAAGATCGCGAACGCCATCGACGCGGTAGACGCGAAAATCAGCGAGGTAACCGCCCCACGCGCGCAGTTGTGGCAGGACTTCGATCAGGAATTGGCGCACATGGGTGAGCCACCTGCGCCCGCCACGCGTCCGCTGTCAACCGGCAAAGTTCCCCATGATGATAAGTTCTTTGCCGATGCCTATGACGAGTTCGGCGGCCACGCGCCGACTACAGTCGAAACCCCGGGCCATCAGACCGTAGGCGGCGGAACGGTCAAGGGCGGTGGTCCGACTGTCGAAGACGTAAACGCCGCTGCGCCGGCAGTTAAGCCCGGCCCTGCTGGCGTGCGCGCTGGCGACTACGTTGACCACCTGGAGCAGTCGATCGAAGACCTGAGGGCTAGCGGCAAAGGCAGTGACCGAGTGGTAGCCGCCGAGTTGCAACACCACGTCTCGGAGCTGAAGACGGCGCGCGACTGGGGATACGAACCGTCGGCAGCTAATCCCGAAGAGGCGCAGATTGTATCCAACCTACAAAAGCAGCGCACAGCTCGGATGGCCCGAGGCGAAAGCACGGCCGAGCTCGACAAGGCTCTCGCCGAACTCACGTCAAGCAACAAGGCATGGAACCCTGACAAGATTGTGCCAGCCGAGCGCCTTCGCGCCGACGTGACCGACCTGCAGAAGGAAGCGGCCCAGCGGATGGGAGGCATCAACGGCACCCCCAACTACCTGCGGGGGCGTGAGGTTGCCAGCCATGGTGAGGACTTCCTTAGCGGCCTGATGGCTCAGGTTGGCGAGCGCAACCCAAAGCTGGTGGCGCAGATTGCCGAGCATAACCGGCAGTATTCGGCCCTGGCTCGCATGCGCGACATTCTTGACCAGCGCATGCAGCGGGCGAAAGTCGATGAAATCGGAGGCCTCGGTACCGGTCAGATTGCCAAGGTTGCCCACCTGGCAAGTCGCCATGGCCTGATCAAGGCGGGTACGGTAGCCGCTGGGCGAGGCCTGGTGTCTGGCATTCGCGCTGGCCAGCGCATCGGCGCCAACCTGGAAACCAGCGCAACGTCGGGAGACAAGTTCTCTATTCTGGTGCTCGATGGCCTCCGAAAGGGACTGCCGCTCGTTTCGTCCATTGCCGCTGCCGAAGCTGCCGGCAGAGCCGCTGGAGAATAAGTGGCTAGCCAACTCGACTCCGAATGCCTACTGGCGACCATCGGCGTTCACAATGTGATCGAGGGTAAGGCGACCCTCCACAAGTACCAGTTGATCGAAGCCGCGAACATGCCGAAGGAGATTCGGCGCCTGATGCTGCGCTTTATGGCCACCGACGGTTTTGAGGCCGCCGAAGACTATGCCGACATCGACTATCCAGCGTTGAAGAAGCTACTTGCGCACGGTCAGACGCCGGAGCAGGCAGCTTCGCTTCACGCAGCGGTTCCCGACCCTGAACTGGCCCAGGACATGGCCGCCGAGGTCAATCGGATCCAGCAGTGGGCGAATACGGTTTTACCGCGGGAAACCAGGATGACCATTCGCGGCCCTATCGACGAAGACCCGTCGCCCTCTGAGTTGAGCAACTTCGCCCGCCTGTGGCAGGTGGCCTGCGATCCCATGACGATCATGCGCGACCTGCTGGAGGGCAATCTATTTGACGATCAGGTGGCCGCCCTTGGCATCTGCTGGCCTGCGCTGCACGGTGAGATGAAACAGGCCGTGGCTGAAGGCGTGTCGACTATATCAGGGCGTTCGAAGACCTGGGAACCGACCATGCTCAAAGCCTCTCTGCTGGCCACGTTGCGGCAAGAGTCGGACTTCGATGCGGACCTCGCCAGCGCTATCCAGGCCTCCTATGCGCAAGAGGCACAGCAGGAAGCGCAGCCACCAGCGCCGCCTAAGCCATCGGGCACCGAAGAAGACATCGATAAGACGCTGACCCCTGGCGAGCGCGCTGCCGGCGGCGGGTAAGGCCCTCCCCATGCCGACTAAGGTGCATGGGCGTTCCTGTACAGGCATCCAATCTTAAACGCGGCGAGGGCGCCTATCGCACGTCGCTTTCCTCTGGCCTTCTGACCGGCGTAGCGGCGGCAGGGGCCACTACCGGGCACATCTGGGCGTTTCGCTTCGCCCCGGCTGCCGGTGTGCAGCCTGCTCCCAAGTTCGCGGTTATCACGCGTCTGCGGGCTAAGCTTCAGACGATTACCGGGTTCACGGTCGCCCAAGAGGTTGGGATTGACCTGTCTGTCGCGCGTACCTACACGGCGTTTCACACCGGCGGCACGTCGGCGACGCTGACCACGACAAACGCCAAGAAAATCGACCTGCCGACGAACGCGGGCGTTACGCCGCCTTCGAGCGCCTCCCAGATGATGATCGGGACTACGGGCGCTCTCACCGCTGGAACACAGACACTAGACGCGCAGCCGATTGCAGCCGAGCCGCACATCGAGCTTGCGGCTGCTATTACGGTCTATGGCGGGTTCAGTCAAATCTCGATGGATACGGGTGACTTGCTCGAATACCCAATCGCTCTGGCGACAAATGAGGGGCTGATTCTGCGCAACACCGTTGCGATGGGCGCTGCCGGCACGGCTCGCCTCGTCGTTGAGCTCGACTGGTTAGAGCTTCTCAGGTTGGCGTAAATGCCAGAGTGGAGGTCATCCCCGACCCGCGATGGACTGGTTGACTACATCAACCAGCAGATTGCGCTGGGAAAGATTGGCGGATCCGCATCGTTCACGATGTCGGTCATTTCCGAGCGGAACGAATGGCGCGCTGCGCCCCCCGGTATCGGGACTGCTACTGGCGACAAGTTCTGCGACTATGTCAACCAGCAGATTGCGCTGGGAAAGATATCGGCGATACCGGCCTCGGTGACAGCCGCCGGGCTTGGCGCTCCGATTGATTGGCGCGCTTCCGCGGTTCGCACCGGTGATCCGCTCTGCGACTACATCAATCAGCAAATCCTTCTGGGCAAGATCAACCTCTCCAATCTGTCACCCCCCGGTTCTCCGATTCTCTGGTTCGATGCGCAAAATATCGACGGCACCAACAACTCTTCGCTGACCGACGGCCAGCAGGTCGGCACCTGGCTCAACCTTGGGAGTTATGGGAGCGCCGCCAACCTGGTGCAAGCCACCGCCGGTCTTCGTCCACTGTTCACCATGACAGCGCCGGTGCTAACCGGTAAGTCGTGCCTGACGTCTGACGGGACCAAGCAGCTGCAAACGGCAACGTTCACCGTGACGGCAACGCCAGTGACATGGCTTGCGATCGCTAGGCAGACCGGCGTCGGCGCCAAGGTTGTAATCAGCGGCGCGTCTGGGCTTGCCCATCAGATCGGGACAAACCCGCTCGTTATTCAGGTCTTCAGCGGTTCTTTGATCTCGACTGGCCAGTTCATCGTTGCCAACACATGGCATCAGTTGGGATTTATCGCCAACGGCGCTTCGTCAAGCGGATCCTTGGACGGCACGGCATCTGGAACGGTCAATGCCGGATCTAACAGCGTTAGCTCGCTGTCGGCATTCGGCGACGGCGTCGGTGGAGAGTTGATGAACGGAACGATCGCCGAGATCATCGCCTACTCGGGCGCGCTCGGTAGCCAGCCGACCCTGGCACAACTCACGACGTATATCACCACGAAATACGGGGCTATGCCTCAGTAGGCCATGTCGCTTCCAATGGGACATACGGCAGCAAATCGTGGTTCGATTTCGGTGCCAGTTGGGCGCAAGTTCGCGATCACTTCGCCGGTGGCGTGTTCTGTCTCCATCAGCACGACGCCAGATGCATCGCTGGGGAGTGTCCAATTCGCCGAACTGAACGCGGGCACTGTCTACGTCTTCCTTATCCCGGCCGGGTCGCCGCCGGTGTTCCTGAGCGGCGTTACGACAGACCCCAATGGCGACACGGTCCCGACGCAGCTCACCTTTATCGATTCGGGTGCTAGCGGAATCTGACGCATGACTTGGCGGCACGTTGCAGGACTCGCGCTAGCGCTGGCGGTACCGGTGATTTGCATTTTGTCGCCGACCTGTGCGTCGAGCGGTCTCAAAGACGTCATGAGCTTGTCGCTGGTGGTTGCCGGCGGCGTTCTTGGTAATGCGCAGCGGGCGTCGAGCGACAAGGACACCAATGCACCCCGGGGAACATGACGACGATGTTACCGCTGCTGAAACGCTCGGCGACGCCCTCCAGCGGCTTGCCGACCATCTCCATGGCGTCTCCTCAAGTCTTCAGCGAGCTGTTGGAGCTGTCGAGGCGCTTCGAGGCTCTGAGCGTGAGTATCTCGCGTTTGCTCTCGCCGCGCAGGCCGATGAGCTTGCCGACGCCGCTCGGGACCTTGCGCCCGCCCTTCGCTCCCTTGCCCGTTAGGAGCCCGTGAGCCCGCTCGTCGCCGCCTCCATCGGAGCACTGACTACCATTTCCACCGTGGGCGGCCTTCTGCTCGCCCACGCCGCAACCATCAAAAAGGAGTACGTCATGGTCCGAGCCGAAATCGCATCGTTCATCGCTAGCGTCGAAGCCCTCGAGGCGGCCATCGCCGCGCGTCTGGCGCAGCCCGCGCCTCTGACTCCCGAGGAAGTTGCCGCACTGGCGGATGCTCAGGCGAAGGTCGTGGCTGCCACCGCCGCCGTTGGCGCGCCGTGAAACGCCTCTTCGGTCTTCTGTTGCTCGGCTTCCTGTTCTGGGGTTGCGCCACCGCCAGCAGTATCGTCAGGACGTGCGCCCCGGCGACCACCGACGAGACGCAAGCCGTGACCGAGCTGTGGACGCGTCCCGACCTGACGACGCTGGAGACGGTAGCCATCCTCGAAGGCGGCAAGATTGCGGCGTGCGTCGTGAGTGAGATTGCTAAGGACGTCATCGCTAGGGCGAACACCATCAAGCTGTCAGCCCAGATTGGGACTCAGGCGCCGGTTATCGTGACCCGCGCGCAGGCCTGGCTGGATGTGCATCCATGAAAACCGCTGCCTTCGTCGCCGCGCTGATGCTCGCGGGGTGCGACATGCCGCCTGACACCGTCGAGACGCAGTCCGCGTTCACCTGCGCCCACTTCAACAGCTTCACGCACTTGTGCACGCAGTGGGTACCGAGCCTGATCCCCGGCTCACCGACCAACAATGTACCCAGCGGCAACCCGAGCTGGTGCGTGCCGGGCGCCGCGTTGGCGGATGGCTGGATGGAAGTCCGTAACGACCAGCTAGTGTCAACGGGCGCTGAGTGCGCGAGGATTCCGCCTGGCTACTACGGCAACCTGGGCGACTGGGACTACGCCTCGACGATCAGCGGCATTCCATCGGTGCACGTCCAGTCGTTCCTGACCGGGCCGAAGGCCTACGCGTTCACGTTCTCTCAGCCGAATTTCGTGGGCTTCCTTGGGTACTACCCTCCAGGTAGCTCGGTGATCGTGACGCCCACTATCGTAGGTTCGATAGAACTACTGCTGGGCCAGTGATCGACGCGCCCCCAGGTCTCGCCGAGCTCGTCATCGCCAACGCCAGGCGATACGCCACCGGTGTGTCTCTGGAGGTGGACGGCCCTAACGACGGTCCCGACGTCAGAGAATGGCTGCTGCGCAGAGGCATCGACCGGCCTGCGCCCTGGTGCGCTGCCGGCGCCTGTGCATGGATTGAGGACGCGGCTAGGGCGATGGGCTACGTGTTGCAGCTTCATCGCTCTGCGGGTGCCCTGAGGCTTCTGGCGCTCAATCCTGAACTGGTCATCGCCATCCCAGAGGTGGGATGCATAGAGGTCGAAGATCATGGACATGGCTTTGGACACGTCAAAATCGTGACCGGCCTGGTTCTGGTCGATGGCGTCATCTCGTCGGCTACGGCTATCGCCGGGAACACGTCCGCGGATGGCGTCAGCAGAAATGGTGACCGCGTAGCTGAGCGCGAAACGCCGTACCCGAATCCGAGGCTAGTGGGCTACGTCCGCGTTGCGTAGGGTCTCGCAGACGCCGCCGAATGCGCTGTTGCATCCATACGACCCTTTGCACCGGCAAGGAACGTCAGGGTTCGGCGACACCTGCACCCTGTGCCACTCTTCGACGTAGTCACGGCCCTGAATTGGGTCACTGTCAGACCGTGAAGGGAATGGACGCGAAGAGTGCAGGTGTTCCCCGTAGTGGCCGGGACGAAGATAGCACCGACCGGCGTCGTTGGCATGTCCGCATTCGGGGTCGACTTCCATCATGTTCCCCTCGTTTCTACCATAAGGTGGCTTGATTATCCTGGGAACCTAACTTCCAGTTCAGCGCTGCGCGCCTTCCAGACCGCATCCAGGCCACTGAAGGCCACAATCTTCGGCCCTGGCCACGCTGCGAAAAAGGCCTTCTGGCCTGCGCTCAGTGTGCCCCCCGGCGACTTGCACTCCACCAGCAAGTTGATCCCAGGCTTGGCCCAGATTTGATCGGGGAAGTCCTGGCCCACCATGTGGAGGTCACGGACTACCCAGCCATCACCGATGCCGGCTTTCTTGATTTCTTTGTGGGTAGTGTCGCGCTTAGTCGAGTGATTAGCCACGCGTACCTCGCAGGGCGCGAATGGCCCTGACTGCATGTTCGCAGTGGTTGCACACACACCGACCAAGCACCGACGCCACCTCCTCAGCTTCCCGCAACGCCTCGTCACGTGCCTCGATGGCGCGGGTGGCCAGGGCGGTGGCGATGGCTTCGACAGCAAAAGCTTGTTCTTCGTCGTCTGGATAGTTGCCTACTGACTCAATGATCTCACGCGCCCGCTCTCTTCCCTTATCGATTTGCTCGGGTGTCGGTTCAGTCACTTGCGCCCTCCGTTCCACGCTCGCCACGTCGCCGCAATAGCCCATCGTTTATGGTCATCTATCGTGCCCCACATCAACGAACCCCAGTGAATCCACAGAAAGCTATCAACCGCCTTGCGGCCCCCGTCGATGCAAACAAACCTCACCGTCGCCTCGCCTTCGGTGCGCGCATCATGACTGGCTGCCGAACAAATCAGCCATCATAGTATGGTGGCGTTTTCGAGATGCTGGCAAACGTCTCTCAGCCAACGTTCCGCACGCGCCAGCTTCTCCTTGGCCCCTCGCAGCTCGACCAGCGTCCGCTCTGCGTTGTCGGCGTGGCATGCGCAGCGAGCCTGGGCTACGCCAAGCTTCGCCTCCGCCTGCCGGTTGCAATCGCGCAGTGCGGCTGCTTCGAGGCGCAGCCCATCAATGCGCTTCTCGTCATTGGCCTGAGATTCGGAATATTGAGCCAAAGCACGCCCAAGGCGTTCGTTTTCGAGGCGCAGTCTCGCGTTCTCGGACCATGGGGATTCGGAGGTCAGAGTTCCGCAGGAACAACGCGCGTTTCCCATGACCGAAGCGCAGGTTGTGGCGTGAACCACACGGTCACCCATTGGATCCTCCGTTGCGGCGCGCGATGGCGTCGACCATGTTCGCCAAGTTCGCCCAGTATTCCGCTATCCCTGACCCCGCTGGACAGAGCGAGGCTTGCCACCTCAGTTCGCCGGACACGTGAGTAAGCTTCTCGTTATCTTCCCGCGCCCCCGCTGTCCGACCGGTACGGCGCGCGTTGGCGATGACCAGGGCGATGCGATCAGGCAGATCACCGGTGCCCAACTCGATCCACTGGCGCACGCTTGGACCGCCAGCGAACAGCACGAGCTTTGCCGCGGCTAGGTCGGCGTCGATTGCATTCCCCGGCAATTGGGGCGCGGCTTGCGGGGCGGGGGCGGATCGCTGGCGAGGCTCGTATTTGTCGCATCCGCAAAAACACCTTAGGTCATGCAACTCTCGGTCATGCTCACACCAACACGGGTCTTCGCGGCTCATCGCTACACATCCCCCGCAAAATCGTCCTCGAAGCACTGAAACGCCATCTTCGCTCGTGGCTTCAGTCCCGCCGGCTGGGCGCAGGGCACGTCTGGACCATCGCTGATTCGCGATTCGCGCAATAGCCAATGCGCGTCACACATTTCTGCTGGCGGCAGATCGTGAATCACGATTCGCTGCAGCACAGGACCACCACACTCGATTTCCTGTCCCCTCGTCTCGCACACCAGCCCCCTCGGCGCTTCCTGCGCGGACTGCGTCAACGCCTTGCACTGGATGCACAGCGATGCGACAGCGTTATGCTTGGCGCACCGAGAGCCGTATTTCGCGTCGATGGCGGATACGAGCGTGTTGGGCTGGGCGTCCTTGCAGTCGCACGCAGCCGTTGAGTCGCAAAGCCCGATACATCCAGGCCGCGGGTCAACGAATGGCGTGTTGGGCTGGACGGGGGCGTCAGCGATGAGGGTCATTCGGTAGGCTCCGGAATCTCCGAAGCATTCGTCATA